>Ga0181527_1000358_pt1 | contig 53395 bp, 50 predicted proteins | sample PEATcosm2014_Bin_30_FD_119762 | JGI IMG/M metagenome (GOLD analysis project Ga0181527, IMG submission 119762) | Peatland microbial communities from MTU Mesocosm Facility, Houghton, MI, USA - PEATcosm2014_Bin06_60_metaG | ecosystem: Environmental > Terrestrial > Soil > Wetlands > Peat | place...
GGCGTTGCTGTTGAGCTGGATGTGCTCAACGCCTTCCTCTCTGCAGATTTTGATAATCTCAGGAAGGTCGTCGCGGAGTGTCGGTTCTCCACCAGTGATTTGGATAGCGTTCCCAGGAACTGGTCTTTCAGCTCGAAGAAGCTGAACCATCTCACGGATCTTGTCCAATGTCGGTTCGTATACGTAGGCGCCTTCGACGCCTTTCTTAGCGTAGAAGAAACAGTACCAACAGGTGAGATCGCAACGGTTTGTGATGACAAGGTTGGCTAAGGCTGTGTGGCTTAGGTGGCTTGTACACAACCCGCAGTTGGTTGGGCAAGCACACTTCTCCAACGGAACGTTTGGGTTCTCGATACGTTTACCATTGCAGGAGAATTTAGCGAACTTGTAGTAGATGTCGGCGGAACCGAAGTACAGTTCCTCTATTTCGCCATGTTCCGGACAAGTTTTGCCTAACCAAATTTTGCCTTCACGTTCGAAGACATTTGCGGTAACAATCCTATTGCAATGAGGGCAGATACTTCTGGTTTCCCTGATTGGTTTAGTCTCAGCCCTTTCTACCTCAATTGTCACCCTAACCACCGTACAAGGTGAACTAGGGTGGGCTTTCGCCCTTATCTTTATCGAAAACTCAAGGCCGAGCAGAAGAAGTTCTCAATTTCTAAAGTCTATCTACGTCGACGTTTCAAAGCGAAGATGCCTACGAGCACAAGTATTACCACAGCCGCTAGAATCAGTGCACCGGTTGAGTCTTGCCATGTATATGGTGGAATATTCGAGGATTTCAAGAAGCTCCGTGGGCTTCTCGATTCGTTATCTGGTTGAGACTAGTTTTCGTCGAAGGTTGGTTTGTTCCCGAGAACGCCATCTATCTTCTCCATAACGTCTGAGCTGAGGTTCTGAACAACTTCCTCAGCCTTCATGTTCTCAGTGACTTGTTCTGGACGGGTCGCGCCGGTGATGACGGTGCTTACGTTCGGGTTTTTGAGGCACCAGGCCAGAGCCAGTTGAGCCAACGTGCAAGTCAGAGACTTCGCAATCGGTTCCAACTTTTTGACTTTTTCAATGTTCTGTGGCGTGAGAAGGTACTCTTTGATCCATTCGTAGCCTTGGAGCGAGGCCCGGGTGCCTTGCGGTATGTCGCTGTTGTACTTGCCGGTAAGCAGTCCTGAAGCTAGGGGGCTCCAGATCGTTGTTCCCAACCCAATTTCCCGGTATAGGGGTAGGTACTCTTTCTCAACCCTGTCTCGGTGTAGCATGTTGTATTGTGGTTGCTCCATTTGTGGTGGCGTAAGGTGGTGTTCACGTGCGATTGCGTAGGCGCGCATTATGTCGGCTGCACTCCATTCCGATGTTCCCCAGTACAGAACCAAGCCCTGGTGGATTAGATCATCCATGGCACGTACCGTCTCTTCAATAGGGGTTGTTGGGTCGGGGCGATGGCAGAAGAAGAGGTCGAGATAATCGAGCTGCAACCGCTTCAGCGACCTGCGGCATGCCTCGTAAATGTGTTTGCGTGATAAACCTCGGTCATTGGGTCCTTCGCCACCCCAAAAGACCTTACTCGACACCACAAAGCTCTCTCGGGGCCATCGAGTTTTCTTCAAAACGTTACCCATGACGGTTTCTGCTTTTCCGGCCGCATATGCTTCTGCATTATCGAAGAAGTTAACCCCTGCCTCAAAGGCCGCGGACATACACTTCAGAGCCACCTCTTCACCCACTTGGCCTCCGTACGTAACCCATGCACCCAAGGATAATTCACTGATCTTCAAACCGGCGTTGCCGAGACGACGATAGTTCAAGTTTGACTCACAGGACGATGAATTACGGCGGAATATTAAAGCAATGACGGAAGGCGAAACCTGGGTTCAGGACAATTCTGCTGTATGTGGAAGGCTCCGCAAGCATCGGAGCCTATCTGAACTGCGTCCTTTGGGAAACATCTTATTTCCATAGAAAAACACAACCTGTAACTCATCTCGAAAATACGAGTCTGCTTTACCAGTGTTCTTGGTGGACGACCTGTTCAAGCGACCTCCGACCACGTTTCAGGGAGGGGGATTTGATATCCGCTGCAGGCAAACCTATCGATATTACTCCAACGGGGTGAAAGTTCTCTGGAATCGCAAGGAGCTTTTTCATCTCCTGGACGCGGAACACACCCGTGAAAGCTGAGGCGTAACCTTCGTTAACGGCTGCGAGAAAAATTACCATGCACGCACTGCCAATGTCGAAGTACCAGTATGGCGTGGGCCACTCAATCTCAGTCCCATCTTCTTTCAGCTTGTCTGGTTCTCCGTACCGGTCGTGGTACATCTTCTCGCTCGCGCATGCCACAATTAGCAACGGGGCCTCTGACACGAACTTGTGGAACCGTCGACTAGCATAGAAGTCTGTCTCCCCTTGGAGGTCCCCTATTTGTTTCCTTAACCTCTCGTCCTGGACCACAACATAGGCCCAGCCTTGACTGAAACCGGCGCTCGGTGCATGCAAGGCTAGCCCAAGAATTCTGTCAACAACCTCCTTTGGTACAGATGTTGGCTGGAAGTTCCGAACCATTCTACGCTTCAGGACAACCTTCTCGAATTCCATTCGTAACCCAGTCACCAATTGGCGGCCTGGGATTTCAACACTTTCAACTTACGCTCCTAAAGTTAGGAACCGAGAACGCATGGGTAACGAATCACAGAAATAGAAGAAAAGGAAACTAATGGAATTACACCAGAAACGGACTAGTATCGTCTGTGTTTCTGGTAGCAGGCTCTACAATAGACAGGTCGGCCTTGCGTAGGCTTGAACGGCACTTCAGTCTCAGCGCCGCAGTCAGAACACGTAACCTTGTACATAGTTCGGCCGCCATATCCTTCTTGACTCATACTCGACTAACACCACTCTATTCTTTAGTTACGCGTAAGATAGTACCTAGGTACAATCGCAGCGTACCGAGGGTTAGGAAGCAGCCGAACGTAAATAAAGCTATACCACCGTCTGATGTTAAACTTGCGCACTGGCCCGCGGAGCCCAATTCCGCATAACGCGACAAAATCTGAGTTTAAAACATAGAATGTGGGATGAAACCGAGAAGGTTACATTCTCCACCCCCTATTACGCGAATTATGTGTGAGACGCGGATCGCGGTGGGAGAACTGAAAGACAGTTTTTCATGTTGGGGAACTCAGCGCAGCCTATTGACGACCTGTAAGCCCCTTAGGAGTCTTATTTGTCAGCGATCGAAGGAGGGGTATACAAATTGAGAATTGAAGAGATACGCAACGGGATGAGGAACATACACATAGAAGGGAAGATTGTCGACATGAACCAGTTCATGCTTGTACTAGATGATGAAAGCGGTCGTACGTTCGTCAGATACAACTACAGAAACCTCACAAAACCAATTCAGAAAGGCGACTACGTTAAAGTGGACAACGGCGTAGCTGTAAACTACTCAGGCATTCTGCAACTAAAGTTACCGCGAAACGGCTCCATTACGCCTACCCAGTAAGAGCCGACTTCTCTGACGGGTTAGTAGTGCAGCAGGAAGGAGATCACGTATCCTGCGATGAGCAGCAGTGTTCTATAGGCGTGGAGGTTTGTGTTGAGCGATATTGCGGGCATGAGGCCGTAGGGATTACCCATGTTTCCTTTAATCATCCGCCTCACCTTCAAGGCCACGGGTATCGTCAGTAGCGCAAGAATGGAACTTAACGAGAATATTCTGGTAATTGCTTCCATGAGGATGTCCCCAGTTCGATTGTCATTGTCAAGAACCACCGATAACCCACTTATCCGCAATCATAGAACTCAGGATTAGGCGAGTTGAAATGGCCAGTATCGAGAAAATGCTAAACCCCAAAGCCGTCGCGGTAATCGGGGCTTCCGAGAGCGAGGGATCGATTGGTCAATCCCTGATGAGAAATCTACTCATGGGGAGAGATCGCAGGAAAGTTTACCCGGTGAACATAAACCGGGAAACAGTCATGGGACTGAAGTGTTACCAATCAGTATCTAAGCTCCCTGAGCATATCGAGTTGGCCGTAATTGCTACGCCCGCAAGGACTGTGCCTTCTATAGTAGAGGAGTGCGCGAAAGCTGGGGTGGACGGTGCCGTTATTGTTTCAGCTGGTTTCCGGGAGGTCGGGTCCGAAGGCGCCAAGCTAGAGAGCGAGATTAAGCAAATTCAATCGATGCACGACATTCGGATTTTGGGACCAAACTGTGTCGGGGTGGCGAGGCCACAGATAGGCCTCAATGCCACGTTCCTCCGAGACAACCCTCAACCGGGGCAGATTGCGTTCATCTCGCAGAGTGGAGCGTTGGGCTCTGCAATCGTAAACTGGGCGGTAAGCGCAGGCATAGGCTTCAGCACTTTCGCTTCGCTAGGATCGACCCTGGATATCGACTACGGAGATATGATCGATTACTTGGGCGAGGACCCAAACACAAGAAGCATCATCATTTACATGGAAGGGGTCGGAAATGCCAAGAAGTTCATGAGTTCAGCTAGAGGCTTTGCACGCACAAAACCCATTATTGTAATCAAAGCTGGAAGGTATCCAGCTGGCGCAAAGGCAGCATCCTCACATACAGGTGCACTGGCGGGTGACTTCGCTGTCTACGAAGCAGCCTTCAAGAGAGCCGGCGTTGTGATGGTAGATGAGATTGGAGACCTATTCAACTGCGCCAGCGTCCTGGACTCAAGGTTTCTGCCTGCGGGTCCGAACTTAGCCATCGTCACTAATGCCGGAGGGCCCTCGGTCTTAGCTGCCGACTCAGTTGTCAGTCATGGCGGACAACTAGCTCAGATGTCTGAGGAGTCTATGAAAATATTGAATGGCGCTCTTCCTCCATACTGGAGCCGAGGAAATCCTCTTGATATCCTAGGTGACGCGGATGTCGCTCGGTACGAGCTCGCTGTGAAAACCTGCATTGCAGACCCGAATGTTGATGGGCTCCTCGTAATCTACACCCCCCAAGGAACCACGCAACCCACCCCGCTTGCTGAAGCGGTAACGAAAATTGCTGCAGACAGGCGTAAGCCAATGCTCACGGTCTGGATGGGCGAGAGCAGCGTCAGGGAAAGCCGCGCAATATTTCATAAAAACGACATACCTACCTATTCAACCCCTGAGGAAGCGGTCAAGACATACTCATACATGTACCAATACCGACGAAACCTCGATCAGCTCTACCAAACCCCACAGGAACTAAACGTGGACTTCTTACCGCCCAAGAGCCATCTTAAAGTGATGATTCGAAAGGCGGCGAAGACGCGAAGAGCTCTCACTCAACCTGAAGTGGATCGGTTCCTCGATGCATACGCGATCCCTCGGGCAAAGGGCTCCTTAAGCAAAAGCGCGGACCAAGCGGCAATGATCGCTTTAGACATAGGTTATCCAGTAGCGTTGAAGATCTCCTCTGAAGACATTCTTCACAAAACAGACATTGGTGGTGTTGTTACCGGTCTCAACTCAGCCCAAGCAGTCAAGGATGCGTATAAGGCGATTATCGATAGAGCACACAAAACGAAACCTGAAGCTAGAATCGACGGCGTATACGTACAAAAAATGGCGTCTGAGATCGACTACGAACTAATCCTAGGCGCGAAAAAAGATAGGGACTTTGGATCGGTTATTCTATTTGGAATGGGCGGGACCGAAGTTGAACTCATTAACGATGTGTCGATCGGACTTGCGCCCCTAAATCAGATTCTTGCACATCGCGTTATCGAAGAGACAAAAATATACAAAGCACTTTCGAAAGGCCTTCGGAACAAGAAACCTGTCGACTTACGACCGCTCGAAGAGATCATGGTACGATTCTCCGACCTAATCGTAGACTTCCCTGAAATCGGCGAAATGGATATCAACCCACTAATAGCCTCCAACGGTGAGTTCACCGTACTCGACGCAAGGATAATAATCGATCCCACCGCTGTCGACCATGCCGGAGCTTACCCACACCTAGTAATCGTGCCTTACCCGACAAAGTATGTCATCTCATGGAAATTGAAAGACGGCACCGAGGTAACGTTGAGGCCCATAAAACCGGAAGACGAACCTATAGAGCTGGAATTCATAAGAGGCTTGTCGACGGAAACCAGTCGATTCAGGTTCTTCCAAATAATCAAGGACCTCCCGCATGATGCTTTAGTCCGCTTCTGCAACATCGATTATGACAGGGAGATGGCGATCATTGCCGAAACCCGAGAGGGAGATCGAAACGTGGAGATTGGAGTAAGTCGCCTCATTCTTGAGGCGAACAAGAAACGGGGCGAGTTCGCAGTGGTAGTTACGGACAGGTATCAAGGAAAGGGGCTGGGGATTAAGCTAGTAGACATGTTAATTGAATTCGCCAAAGAGAAAGGAATTGAGACCATCTATGGTACGGTGATGGCTGAAAACCTCAGGATGATCCGCCTCTGCGAAAAACTTGGCTTCTCTACTCGGAGAGAACAGGAGAGCACTATTGCAGAGCTAAAGCTAAGCTGAATCGGAAAGATGCCAGAGTAGGCGGTTACTTCTTAGCCTTTGACACAATGAAGAGGATAACCCAGACTATAACCGTCCAGACAACGATATCGAGGATTAATCGCAGAGGACGGACGACCCATGGGAAATACTGAGGAGCCACAACCATCATCTCCAACCATCGGAAAGGATACCCGTAGTAAACCGCCCCCACCAACATCTCGGGGGTGTTCTCAATTAGGCCGGTTAACAGAGTTATTACGACGCCAGCGACAACCGCGCAGACAACCATTTTCACGCTAGACTTCAACATCTTTACCCCGCTTGATTAATTATGGGTGACTTGGAACTCATATTTAGAGACTACTCGAACTTCGATTAGAGAAGTGGCGAGTTGGCGTACATGAATTGCTGGTGTGGTGGGCCCGCCCGGGTTCGAACCGGGGATCTCCGCCGTTCTCGAGTATTGAATGTGAGGGCGGCGTGTTACCAGCTGCACCACGAGCCCAGTTTGATGAGTATGCCAATTTTGCGTAGGCGCCCCTTGAAGCTTGCGGAACTATCTGAACCGTATCCCGTCTCTTCCGTTAGGGCAATTAATGACTTTCCCAAGAGCCCGAAGCGATGCCCTTACTTGATAAGACACCGCTCTAGACTCGAATTTGTTTGGCCGGGTTGAACATTGCAAGCCGTAATCATCAATGAGAAAGGAACGGTTCAGATTCAGAACATCCCTACGCCTGAGATTAGTCCGGACGAGATACTCGTGAAAATGCGAGCATGTGGAATCTGCGGGACTGATCTCGAGAAGGTTCATGGAGAACACATTACGCCGCCAATTCTCGGACACGAGGCGGCTGGAGAAGTTGAGTACGCCGGAACGAAAGTCGAAGGGTTTGTTGTCGGTGACCGAGTCGTCGTACATCATCATATCTCGTGCCGCCAATGCTACTTGTGTAAGAACGGCTTAGAAACGCTTTGCGAGGAATATCCGAAAAGTAACCTTGACCCTTGTGGGTTCGCGGAATATTTCAAGGTTCCAAAGACGCTTGTGAAAGGCGGAACCGTATACAAGTTGCCCGATTCTGTGAGTTTCGAGGAAGGCTCACTGACAGAACCCACTGCATGCTGCATCAGGGCGCTTCGTAAGGCTGGGGTTTCGGTTGGTAACAGTGTCGCGGTTTATGGTGTGGGTCCAGTTGGTCTGACGCATGTACAGCTCCTGAAGTGTTTCGGGGCCGGACCTGTATATGCCATCGATGTGATCAAGCAGCGTAGACATTTCGCTACTAAGTTGGGCGCGGATTTAACATTTGATCCAACAACCGACGACGTCCCCAACGCAATTTCTCTATTGACAGGAGGCCTCGGGGTTGATTACGCGATTGTTGCGACTGCCAACTTGAAAGCGCTAGAATTGGCGTTTGCCACAGTTCGCAAGGGCGGCATGGTCCTTCTGTTTGGCGCACCAGCACGGGGCGCGGTAATGTCATTGGATATGAGTAAGATGTTCCTCCGTGAAGTACGATTTCAGTCCAGTTACTCGACATCTGAAACAGAGATGCGAATGGCGCTTGACTTGATCGAGAGCAAACGAATCAGACCCTCAGAGATGATCACTGATAGGTTACCACTCTCCGAAACAATCGAAGCACTAAGGCTCTCTGAGCGGGGTGGGGACGCGGTTAAAGTAATCGTTGTAAATCAATGATGAGGGCCGTTATCATCGCTTGAAAGCTACATGTCGCTGATACAGCTTGCGCGAAGAGGACACTGTTCATTATTGGGACAGGAAGTGGGCTCTAAGCACGCAGCGGCTCAAGGAGAGGGTGAGGCTTGACGGTAGCGACGGCGAAAAGGAGTTCGAGCGCGAGGTTCTGAAAGTTGCTGTAGGTAAGAGACTCCTAGATGTGGGGTGCGGAACGGGCGCATTTACGCTCAGAGTAGGAAAGCGTGTAAACAAAGCCATAGGCATAGACATCTCCCGAATCGCTTTGGGTTATGCAATAGACAGTCGTAGAAAATGGAAGTCGCGGAATGTGGAGTTTCTCTTTGCGAAAGCCTCAGGTATCCCCTTCCGTTCGAACAGTTTCGACGTCGTCTATAGCCGACGTGGTCCCGGAAGCCTGAGTGTCCGAACCCTCTCCGAGGCATACCGAGTACTGAAACCGGGGGGCTTGTTTATGGAGATAACAATTGGCGAACGAGACAAGCAGAATATCGCTAAAATATTTGGACGAGGCCAGATGTTGGGAATTAGAGGTCAAGTCTCATCATTGAAGAAGAAGGTGCTAAAGAGAGTGGGATTCAAGAAAATCGTGGCGAGAGATTATCTAGGAACTGAGATCTTCCGGACGATGGATAACTTGGTAATCAGAATGAGAACCGCACCCATAATACCACGCTTCGACCCTCAAAGGGACAGGCAGTATCTCGAGCAAGTGGGAAGGGAATGTCGCACTGATAGAGGAATCGAAACCCCGGTGCACAGAGTACTCTTAGTTGCACGGAAGTAGGCTGAAAATTTGGTGGACGGATTGGATGAAGAGTATTCGTTTTTGAGGGAACCCAAGAACCTCGCTAATTCTGTAGCTGAACTTAATATCGACTAACCGGTTTGGGATTAAGTGGTCAACTTATGGCAAACACCATGCTCGCAGTTAGGTTCTACGAACCTGGCAATCTCAAAGCGGAACAAGTCTCTGTCCCCGAACCAGAACCTGGAGAATTGATTGTGAAAAGCGCTGTCGCCTTAACATGCGGCACCGACGTTAAGATGTACAAACGCGGGCACCCACTCGCAAAACCACCCCAAATAATGGGGCATGAGTTCGCCGGGACCGTGTCCGCCATCGGCAAAGATGTCACAAACTTTCGAGTCGGGATGAAGGTGGTTGCTGCGAACTCGGCTCCTTGCAATCAATGCTTCTACTGCCTCTTACACCAACCGAATCTATGCGAGCGTTTGAATGAAAGCATAATTGGGTTCACCTGGCCTGGGACATACGCTGAGTATGTTCGAGTTCCAGAAAGAATAGTTCGGCAGAATACGTTTCAGGTTCCCGACGGCGTGCCACTTGAGAATGTGGCCAGTCTAGAGCCGTTGGCGTGTGTTGTGCACGGGTGGGATCTGATTAAGGGCTTCCCTGCCGGAGGAACCGTCGTAATCATCGGTGGTGGTCCAATCGGTCTGCTACATGCCCAACTCGCGCGCCTTAACGGTGCACGTCAGGTGGCATTGTGTGATGTCGTGTCAGATCGGTTGAAGGAGGCTGAGCGGGTAGGGGTGGACGTAACGATAAACTCGTCAAATGAGAATCTTGCAGCTAGAGTCCGTGAGCTTACAGATGGGAGGGGGGCTGACATGGTCGTGGAAGCGGTCGGTAGACGTGAAACTTGGGACGCAGCTCCGACCCTAGGCAGAAAGGGCGGGACAGTTCTCCTCTTCGGGGGATGCCCATCAGGGACGATAGCTTCGTTCGAAGCGGAGAAGATACACTACGGCGAATTGCACGTTCAAGGAGCATTCCACCATACACCTTCCTCAGTAGAACGCGCCTTCCGCCTGATCGTGTCGGGGCGCGTGTCCATAAAACCACTAATCTCCCACGAGATGCCACTCGAACGAGCTGAGGAAGCTCTTCAGCTGATGGGAAGCGGAAAAGCGTTGAAGATTGCTCTGCTTCCGCCCACAAAGTAGTTTGCTAGATTCTCAATAATCCCTCAGCGATGTTTGGCGTTAGAGTAGTTCTTCTGGCTCCTCAAGGTTACGTTTCACGTCCCTGAGAAATTTCGCGGCTGGAACGCCGTCGATAATTCGATGGTCGAAAACTAGGGTTAGCAATGTGGATGGTCTCGCGGAGACCTGCCTTTCATGGGCGAATGGTTTGTAGGCGATTCGGCCGAGGCCGAGAATTGCGCACTGGGGTGGGTTTATGACAGGTGCGAATGACTCGACGTCGAATGCGCCGAGGTTAGTTACCGTGAATGTGCCACCAGTTAAGTTCTCAATTGTTAGCCGGTTCTCAGTGGCTTTTCTGACGAGTTCATCAATCGTTGAGCTGATTTCCTTCAAGGAAAGTCTGTTCGCATTTTTGATGACAGGCGCAACTAGGCCTTGTTCGGTGTTTATGGCTACGGCGACGTTGACATCGGAGTAGATTGTAACTTCGTCGCCTTCGATTGTTGAGTTTACGCTATTGTGATCATGCAACGCTTTTGCAGCTGCTTTTACTCCGAAAGCTGTGAACCCAACGTGACTCTGCTTCTCTTTCATCGCCATTAGTTTCGTGGCGTCTGCTTCGATGGTGATTGTAACCGGGACGGCGGTTCGTGCACTGAACGAGAGCCTTTCAGCCACGGCCTTTCTGACTCCGGTAAGTTTCGTCTTCTTCAGTATGGCGGGTTGAGGCATCTTTGAGATGGTTTGCGTCGTCTGCGATGATGGTGTGTTCTGTTTTGCGGCGATGATATCTTCTCGGGTTATTCGGCCACCGGGGCCAGTTCCCTTCAGGGAGGTTAGGTCTAGGCCGTATTCTTGGGCTAAATGTCGTGCTGCGGGAGAAGCAATTACCCGGTCTGAGGGCGTTCCGTATGCTGACGTGGTCGAAGGTGGCTGTGGTCTCACCTGTTCAGTCTTCTCGATTGAGACCAGCTGGGGTGTTGAGGGTCCAGGTTCTCCGATGACTGCAATTGGCTCGGCTACTTGAACGTCGGTCCCGACGCTTGCTAGAATCTTGGTCAAGGGGCCGCTATCTGGAGCCTCAACCTCGAATGTGGTCTTCTCCCCTTCTACGACGAGTATGGGCTCCCCTTTTCTAACCAATTCGCCCTCTTTCTTTAGCCATTCAACGATCTTGCCCGATTGCATCCCAGGATCGAGGCGCGGCATCACAACTTGCGTCAAGACGGATCACTTGCCCAACAGAGTTTGGACGGCTTGGATGACGCTTTCAGCGTTTGGCATATACTGCTGCTCGAGGGGTGGGGAGAATGGGATTGGCATGTCTGGGCTCGCGACTCGGGTAATTGGTGCGTCTAAATAGTCGAAGGCAGTCTCTGTGATCGAAGCCGAGATTTCGGCACCCACGCCGCCTCTCTTTACGTCATCGGATGCAATAACCAGCCTGGAAGTTCGCTTAACTGACTCAACGATTGTTTCAAGGTCGAGCGGCTGGAGTGTTCTCACATCTATGACCTCAGCTGAGACACCCTTCTCTTCCAGTTTTTTCGCAGCCGCTAGAGATTCACCAACCATTCTTGAAACGCCCACAATTGTGACGTCGTCATCCTTCTTCTTCACGGCTGCTTTTCCCAGAGGGGTTAGGTATTCCTCCTCAGGGACTGGTCCCTTGGTTCGGTAGAGTAAGCCGCTCTCTACGAAGAGGACTGGGTTGGGGTCTCGGATTGATGACTTCAGCAGGCCTTTAGCATCGCTTGGATCCGCAGGCAAAACTACCTTCAATCCAGGAGCCTGCAGGAACCAGGCAGGGGTGAATTGCGAGTGCTGCGATCCATGTTGTCGGCCGAGGCTGTATTGGGTTCTCAAGACCATTGGTACCTGGAGTTGGCCTCCGCTCATGAAATGCATCTTTGCGGCCTGGGTAGACAACTGATCCATGCATATGGGAAGGAAATCCATGTACATGATCTCGGCTACGGGCCTCATGCCGGCCAACGCTAAACCGACTGCCGCTCCAGCGATAGCTGCTTCCGAGATTGGGGTGTCCCTAACACGTTCAGGCCCGAATTCATCGAGCAAACCTCTAGTGACCTTGTAGACCCCGTTGAATACACCGATCTCTTCCCCAAGGAGTATCACGTTTGGATCACGGATCATTTCCTCGCGGAGAGCCTCACGGAGTGCGTCAGCGTAAGTGAGTTCCTTCATCAGCATCACTTTGCGTAAACATAGTTCCAGATTTCATCGAACGGTAACGGTGAGCCCTGCATGGCGAACTTTACAGCATCTTCGATTTCATGTTGGGTTACGGCGTCGACTTCGTCAACTTCTTCCTTTGTCATGATTTTCTGGTCTAGCAGACGCTTCTTGAATGTGGCAACAGGATCACGTTCAAGCCATTTGGCGACCTCTTCCTTTGGACGATACTCCCCTTTGTCATAGACGCCATGGCCCTTCATCTTGTACGTTAAGCATTCAAGAAATGTTGGCCGGGAGTCTTTGCGTGCTCTTTCAGCGGCAACCTTCGTCGCCGCATATACCGCTACGACGTCGTTTCCGTTGACAACCATAGTTTCCATTCCATACGAGCGAGCTCTCTCTGCAATGCTCGGGCTTGATACCGCCATCTTCACGTGAGTTGACATTCCGTACTGGTTGTTTTCACAGAACAGTAGAACCGGAAGCTTCCACAGGGCGATGAGGTTCACGCCTTCGTGGAAGGCGCCAGTGTTGCATGCGCCGTCGCCGAAGAATGTGACGGCTATTTGCTTGCTCTTCTTCTGTTTAAGGCCGAGGCCCACGCCTGCGGTTATTGGTATTCCGCTACCAACTATAGCCGAAGCGTAAATGGAGCCCGTTTTAGGGTAGATGGCAACGTGCATCGACCCGCCTAGCCCTTTGCAGTTACCCGTTGATTTTCCAAAAAGTTCCGCCATGCAGAGGTTGGACGGAACATCCTTCGCCAAAGCGTGTCCGTGGCCACGATAAGTGGTTACCGTCAAATCGTTGGGCTGAAGAGCCATCATTGCGCCTGTCGCAATCGATTCTTGGCCTAGATACAGGTGAGATGGGCCTATCAATAATCCCTTGACAAGGAATAGTTCCTCGACTTTCTCCTCGAACTTTCTAATAATGAGCATCTTCCTGAGCATTTCACGTAACAGGCCCCTCGTTAGCCCATACTTCGCGTAGTCGTTCTGCGGCACTTCTTGTATTTCGGTTATAGTCGCCAATTCTATCTCAGCTGGTCAATACTTGCAGGCCGGTTCTTTAGCCATTCTCCGTTTCGTATTCCTTAAGTCAATTTCAAGTTCGTGGATGAGTTTCATTCTCGGCAGATCTTTATTCTATGCTCCGGCGACTCGGAACATTGGCTGCACCAGACCTTCCTCAACCATCTCTAACGAATGTTTGTACACTTTGCACCATTGGCCGTACAATTTCACATATTTCTTATGGGTGGTCTGATTGGGCTCGAAGGTTCGCTCCTATTTGACCAAGTTCTTCGCCGTCTCTTTCATGTTCCGGAATATTCCCAAGCCTACTCCTGCGCAAATTGCCGCGCCTAGGGCTGTAGATTCTTTGATTATTGGAACGTTTACCGTGATTCCGAACGCGTCTGATAATATTTGAGACCACAACAACCCTTTCGATGCTCCCTACGATACGCCGAACATTTCCGCCGAGCCGCGGTTTGCTTTGGACCACTTGGCTTGTGAGTTCCATGGTGACTGTCACCCACGCACACCCACGCATACGCCCCGCTGCGTATGCCCCGGGGGTACAGGTTCGCTCTTTAATCCGATCGCTATCTCCTAAGCTCAGGGGCTCAGGCGAAGGGATTCGATCGCTTAGAATACGTTTAAAACGTTGTCCGCGACCGCGCGAATCTGTTTCTTAGCGCAGCCAGTATAAAGGGTAATTTCACTCACACCAATACGACGATACGATTCTATAGCCTTGACCAAGTCCTTCCAGTTCCTGCAGCGGACAATATTCTCTCGAACATCATCCTCGGTAACATTCCTGCCCGCTTCTTCAACGGCCACCGGATCGGTGATACTCCACGAATTCTTGTTCATTATCCCTATCTCCTTCCACGCAGTGCGAATGATCTGGCTCGGTGTTTGGAAGCTGAAGACCAATTCAGTCGCGACCTTGCCCAGGCTCTTCTTACCTATTTCGGCTCTTCCTTGACGATAGGCTGGAAGAATCTCCGCTTTCAACTTCTCGACGTTGTTTCTTGGAGAGATAGTAATCAGTCCATCCGCATTCATGCCCGCCGCGTGCGCAGCTCTTTTTCCAATAGCTGAAGCATAGATTGGAATCTTTGTTCTGGGTTTTGTGTAAAGATAATAGAAATCCGAAGTGAAGAACTTGCCTTCGAATCTAAACGGTTCCCTCGAATTCCAAAGCATACGAATTAGCTTAATGCCTTCAGTAAGTCTCCCCATCCGTTCTTCCCATTTAGGCCATTTGCCATTCCAAAACGGCCGCTCATTCAACGCCTCGCCAGTTCCAACGCCGAGAAGGAACCTGCCAGGGTACATGTTGTCAATGGTGGCAGCAGCTTGGGCGATAATCGCAGGGTGGTATCGCGCACCGGTCGGAACAGTGACCCAAGGCCCGACTTTGATTCGAGTTGTCTTGGCAAGTGCCGCCGGCATTACTGACCAAACGAAACTGGACCGCTTGCCTGAGTGATACCAAGGGAATATGTGATCCCCAAACCATGCAGTTCCAAACCCCAATCTTTCCGCGTAGACCGTTGCTTCGACAAACGCCATGGGATCATAATCGTTTTCCCCAAGGTTCGCAGTTATCTGGATTTTCGCCAATTCGACCCCGTCTACCAGTATGTGCTACGCTTCCAGGTGTTCCGTTCCAAGATCTCTATCGTGGTACCGAATGTCTTGTCTTCAGACAGGTATGAATATTTGTTGTCGTCACCTGGAATTGAACACCATTTCCTACTTTCTGGCAAAGGTCGACCCATTGGATCGCAGAGAGTGATTCCTTTCGTTTTCATTTCATCATAGAAGTCTTCAATGTTGTCAACCTCTACGCACAGCTCGGACATCGTTCCTGCCCCCTTCTTTTCCAAGAGTTGCTGGCTAGGGCCACGGACTGCGGCGAGAAGTTCAACGTAATTATCTCCCCGTGGCAGGGGAAGGTACACGTAGTCCATCTCCTCGTCTTCATTACTCCCGCGGAAATACTTCGGTTTCTCGCAGCCAAATACCTGGCAGTACAAGTCAATCAAGGAGTCTTCAAGTTGCTCGCCTAGTATACCGACGTGATCGAGTTTCGCTTTCATTTCAAATACACCTCAGATTCAGAAAACCGAATCTAGTACTTTAGTGCCGCGAAATCCCGCTGCTTAAATTGACGGGTAATTCATTCTCGAAGCGATAGTTCCAGGGAGTGATGCACGAGAAATGGGGGAACCGAGGATCCTTTACGCAATCGCTGAGAGTTGCCCCCTCGATTCGGTTCTCGTGCGAGATATGAAAAAGGCTGTAAATTCCCTGCTGCAACTCAACCTCAAACGCTTCAGGGTTCCCCAGAAAAAATTGGCCAAGTATTCTGCATTGGACATCGTAAAACAGGCTTTGGAACTTCTCTACGAGTTCTCGCCCTCGGAGAAAAATTACCGTGAGGCGATGCGTACATTACAAGTCTATTCTGAAGGCGACGCAGAGATGCTGAGCGTACTGCAATCGAGTTTCCGGTTGATTGCCAATGCAGTGTATAACGCTTACAGCGGGCAACGACAAGCTATATCCCTAGCCCCACAAATCTTGTTTCTTCAAGGAGAGCCGTTCGAGCCGAGCGAACTCCAACAATCGTTCAGGTTCGTTGGCGTCAGACCGCCCGACATCAGTCCGCCAAGCGTTAAGAAGACGATCTTCCTTGACGAGGGATTCGACTTGTACAAGTCACTGTTAGAGGGGAAGATTACGGGAAAGGAAGCCGAGAAGGGCAGAGAAGAACACTGGGCGAAACTGATTCACACAAATCTTGCTGAAGGGAACGGAACAGCCCTTATTCGAGCGGGTACGGAACACGTTCATCTACCAAGATCAGCGATGAGTAGCGTCCTTGGTAAGTTACACGTCTCTAGGGTCGGAAAGTTGCAAGCACTACTCAGAAAAAGCGGGATAGAAATCCGAGTTATTCACAAGGTCGCAGATGTGAACCAGGCCTTCGGAAAATAGTCGGGCTTCTATCTCTTTCTCTTCCGCGGTGTCAGGAGGTACTCGTAAGTGAACCCTCCGAGAAGGGCACCAGCGATCGGACCGACCCAATAGACCCAGAAGCTATCAAAGTCCATCGAGGCAACTGCTGAACCGAGCCACCTTGCTGGGTTGGCTGCGCCGCCAGTCAATGGACTGGCAATAAGAATGCCAACAGCTAACGTCATCCCGATCAGCAACCCGGAAGCAGCCGGATGTACCTTGTCTGTGTAAAGAACTGCATAAAATGAAAACATTAGGAAGAACGTGATGATGAGTTCCACGAAAACCGCGACAAGTTCGCTCTCGCCAATTGCTGCTTGAGGGGCCGGAAGTCCGAACTTTATGAGATAGCCATTCCCCGGCTGAATTAACCAATCCACGGCACCTGCAAGAATTGCCCCAAAGATTTGAGCCAACAAATATGCAATACCATCGCTAACTTCCATCTTCTTTAGGGCAACGGCGGTGATCGTTATTGCGGGGTTAATGTGGCAACCTGAAATGTAGCCGATAGTGTAAAACATGATCATCAGGATCAGTCCGGATGCCAATGCGATGCCGATGAGTGATGCTTGCGGCGAAGAGAAACCGAGAGCCGGAAGGAATATGATGACCGACATTGAGCCGAAGAAGACCAGCGCGAATGTCCCAATGAATTCAGCAACGTAGGCTTGTCGTCCCATCTTCATTCTGAACACCAATGCTGCGCTACCCTTGCCGCATCCTATAAAAAAGCTTCAGCTTTCGGCCACAGCGAGGATAGAGACGAGTACTAGTGCTGCGCCGAGGAGAGTCGCTGTAGTGTAGATGGCCGTAGCGAGCATCACGACGGAGCACATCTCAACTGCGTTCCTGTCGCGTTGAATTTGTAGACGTTTGTGGACGACAATGAACGCGACGAAGATTAGTCCCGAAATGAAGAGAAGCAAATCGCCCTGACAACAAAAGAGCTGCCCCAGAGGACGCTTGTGAGAACTAGCAGTGCTATCGCTGAGTTATTGCTGCCCGTCGTTGATGGGGTTAGGTTGGGCTTTTACGGTGGCAGTGCTTGAGGGGCTAGACCTGTTGCCCGATTCGATAAGTGTAGATTGTGTGGCCTAGAAGTTCGTCATAGACTGCGCTTGGCTTCCAGCCGGGAACCTTAAAATCGTGAGATACAACACGGGCCCCTTGCTTCAGTTCTGACTCCAGCTTCGGTCTGAGTCGCTCATTGGCGCTTGATGTGAGGTAGAGCGTGACTACGTCGGCTTCGGAGATGTTGACGTCGAAGAAGTTCCCCTGAATGACCCTCACTTTGTCTTCGACGTTAAGGCGCTTAATCTCTGTTCTTGCCCGCTCCACGAGATCCTCCCTTAATTCGATCCCTGTCGCCTTAGCGCCAACGTCTTTCCCCGCGAGGATGATTAATCGACCATCTCCGCAGCCTAGATCGTACAGGTTTTCGCCTGCTTTGATTTGCGAAAGTTCAAGCATCTTCTTAGCTACTTCAAGCGGCGTCTGAACGAAAGGTGCAATGCTCATTCGTTGCGGCTCCCAAAACTGGGGTCCGAGACTGCGCGATTTATGCGTATCGTCTCTCTGCTTCCGCGCGTTCACCCTTAGGTGTCTTAGATCCAAGTGGGAGACTCTTCTCCTTCTTGCCCGTCCACCTAACGTCCTCCTCCAGAAAACGAACGCAGACATCTTTGAATTGCTTGAAAATCTCCTTTAACTCATCCTGAGTGAAAGTATCGATAAATGAGGGATTCCTGAGCCAGCTGTCCCAACCGCGCACGCTCTCGAACAGCGCAGAATTCATGCGAATCAAAGACGCATAGAGGCCAAGCCGATCCGCGGGTTCAAGCTTCTTAATCTCGTCTAAGGCTTTGTTTCGTTCTTCAGTCCAAGACAAACTCTTAGGTGCACCTTTCTAATGTCGCCCACTGGGACCGCCGTAATTTAGCCTTATTCCCATCATCTGAACGTACCCATGCAATATCGCGTATTCGTTGCGTTCGCAAAATCCTGGAGGAACGACGCCACAGCTAACGCTTAGATAGCTTACCGCAGAGAGCATTTGGGGGAGCAAAATGACCAAGATAGAACCTGTTGTAATAAAACTCGCAGAGACCAAGCTGGACTTGGCTGGCGTCCAAAAGTTCATGGAAATGTACAACGCAAGTGACTGGTTCGAAAGAGTTAGGCCAACGCAAAGTAATGATAGCGAATTTCTAATCGAGCTCTCGGGCAGAGCGTGCTACAAATCCTACGGTGTTGGACTCAACCCTAATGTGACTAAGATTCGCGAGGATTCTCGTTCCTACTTGAGCAACGTGCTCGAGAAGGGGGACGGAAGCATATTGGAACATGCGACAGTTACCTTCGCGTTTCTCAACGTAAGCCGGGTTTTTACCCATGAAGCTGTTCGACACAGAGCAGGAACCGCGATGAGCCAGGAAAGCTTGCGGTATGTTCGTCCCCGTGAGATTTCTCTCTGGTTACCCCCAGACTTGGAATCAGTCTCCGGAGAGTTCCAAGATGTCGTTAAAGAGATTGAAAGGCAATATCATAAACTCGAATCGAAATTCGACTGGGACAAGATGCCCTTCGAGCAAAAGAAGCGTGTTACCTCTGCGTTACGCAGGATTCTTCCCGACGGGATAGCTACGAATTTGATTTGGACCGCCAACCATCGAACACTGCGTTGGGTTATTGAGATGCGAACTGACCCAAGTGCGGAGGTTGAGATTCGAAAGGTATTCGACCAAGTCGCGGAAATTTGCATGCGAGACTATCCAATCCTCTACTCCGACTTTTCAAAAACGCAGCTTTCGGATGGTACGTTCCAATACACACCGAAATTCTCCAAGGTGTAATTAACTAACCAAGAATCAACAGTAATGATCCGACCACATAATAGAAGGTTAGTACCAGACTGAATCCTACCCTGACAATACTGTGTGTTGCAGGGAGGTTTCTTCCAAAGAAGTCAAAGGTTCCTCCGCCTCTCGCTATAGCGTACCAGTAGACGTTTGTGTCGTACACGCCGAAGCTTAGTAGGCAGATCCCAACGAACTTCAGGAATAGAGAAGGCAGCATGTTACATACATCAAGCCTGTATGTATGGCTCGATTGTAATCGGCTTTAAGCTCGGCTTCAATTGCGGAGTTCAGAAGATCTATGGGGTGGACCTTCCAAACTAGGAATTTAGCTTTCTCTTTCGAGAATCTTAACTTCGCATTTCACGAGCTTCTGTAGAGCTTCCGCGTCCTTTCGATCGCCGACAATTGCTCCATAGTGCATCGGAATTACGACTTTCGGGTCGATTGCGTTGGTAGCCTCAGCAGCCTCCTGAACAGTCATTACGTAAGTGCCAGAGACAGGAAGAAGGGCAACCTCAGCCCGTGTTCCCTTCATTTCTGGAATATTATCAGTATCACCCGCATGGTAGATGCGTACCCCGTTCACGGTCAACACGAAACCCAACTTCCCATCTTCCTTCGGATGGAATACTTTACCTGGTTCGCTGAATTTGTTCACGTTGTACGCTGGAACGGCTTCAACTTCAAGCCCGCCGATTTTGATCTTGTCCCCAGGTTTTAAGATCTTAATCTCCTTAGGTTTCAGTTTCGAAAGTTCATCTTTCGACTGGTGATGGGCAATAATGGTCGTGTTAGATCCTATGATTTTCTTCAAGTCGTCAAGGCTACAATGGTCGAAATGCTCATGGGTTACGAGAATGACGTCGGCCTTCGGCCCACTGCCTTTGATCTTGAATGGGTCAATATAGACCGTTTGGCCATTTTGAATTCGGAACCCATCATGTCCTAACCAGGTGATCTTAACGCCTTTGTACTCATACATACCCAATCAAATTGATACTGGCGATTTTCGTTTAAAAACGATACCATTGCCACGCAACCGCGCCCAGTTGAGCAGGGAAACTAGTTTGTGAAGCAGCAACTCCTCCAATCCTTTTGAATGCCGCCCATCCATCCTACCTTGCAGGGTACGTGTGAGAGGCTACAGGATGTCTCAGCAGGTCTTCCAGAACCTTTCAGAGCCGATTCGGCTTGCACTCGCCGAGTCCGGAATCCGAACACCAACCCCGCCTCAGACGATCGCTATTCCGAAGATAATGGCAGGGGGCAACATCTTGCTCATTGCGCCGACGGGATCTGGCAAGACGGAAGCAGTTCTGCTACCGATTCTCGACCAGCTTACGAAATTGGAAAACCGTCAAGGGATCTCGATCATTTACATTACTCCTTTACGAGCGCTGAATCGCGACTTACTCAAGAGGCTAGATTATTGGCATTCTAAGCTTGGGTTCACAGTCGAAGTTCGTCATGGAGATACACCTCAGAAAGACAGACGAAGACAATCACTCAAACCACCCGACTTCTTAGTCACTACACCCGAAACCCTACAAGCCATTTTGCCCGGGAAACGGATGCAATCACACCTACGCCACGTGCGCTGGGTGATCATCGATGAAGTTCACGAATTAGCGGGAGAAAGGCGCGGCGCACAGTTAACGGTCGGGCTTGAGAGACTTAGAAAGCTCACGAATAGGGATTTCCAAAGAATTGGGCTTTCAGCTACAATCGGAAACCCTGAACAGGTTGCTGGATTTATCTCCGGCGAAAGGCCGAGTGAAGTTATTCAGGTTCTGCCACCGAAGGAAGCGAAGTATTTCGTTGAGTTTCCTCATCCCACTGATGAGGATAACATTGTTGCGCAGAGCCTGTACACAGCACCGGAAGCAGCAGCCCGCTTGAACAGGATCTGGGAACTAGCTGAGAATCACGACTCGACATTGATCTTTGTTAATAGCCGCACTAACGCTGAAACACTCGGTTCGAAATTTCATCAGTTGAAGCGCAACGTGGGTGTACATCACGGCTCGCTTCCAAGAGATGAACGAGTACGGGTGGAGAATGAGTTCAAGAACGGAAAAATCAAGGCATTGGTGTGTACCTCCACCTTGGAACTCGGTATCGACATAGGAAACGTCGATTTGACCATACAGTACATGTCGCCCAGGCAAGTCTCCGCACTCATTCAACGCGTGGGCCGGTCGGGCCACAGACTCGACCGTGTCTCCGAAGGCGAAATCATGGCTGTGTCAACTGAAGACATTCTCGAATCAGTCGCGGCCGTTCAGAAAGCATTGGAAAAATCGGTTGAGCCCATTACGATTCATGAAAAAGCGTTAGATGTCCTAGCCCATCAGATTGCAGGAATGATTCTGGAGTCGGACGAGGAGATCACGGTAGACGAAGCGCTTGGGTTGGTTCGGCGTGCTTACCCATACCGAGATTTGGCTAAGGAGGAATTTGATAGGGTAGTTGCGTTCATGGAGAAGATGCGTTACCTCCACCACGATGACGGCATCCTGCGGCGTGGGAGTCGGATTCGTCAGTATTACTTCGAGAACCTCTCCATGATTCCGGACGAACGACGGTATCAGGTCATTGATGTTTCGACCCAGCAATCAGTAGGAATCCTCGGAGAAGAATTCATGATGACCAAGGCAAGGCTGGGGTTACATTTTATCGTGAAAGGCAAGGTTTGGCAAATCGAACAGATATCTGACGACGCGAAGGTCTACGTTACTCCGGTGGAGGATCCAACAGCAGCCGTTCCAGGATGGGACGGGGAGATGCTTCCAATCCCATTCGAGTTAGCACAAAGAGTTGGGCAACTGAGATTAGAGATTTCAGGAATCCTCGAAAAAAATGGGGTTAGCGGTGCAGTGGAATATGCCGCGAGGAGTTGGCCTACTGAACGTTTCGCAGTACGCAAGGTCGTCGAGGAGCTTCATGACCACCGAGAGACGGGTTCACCTGTCCCAACCGACAAGCGGATGGTGCTCGAAGCATTTGACCGTTTCTTGATAGTTCACGCGGCTTTTGGGGAGACTGTGAATAACACCCTTGGTGAGTTGTATGAAGAGCTCCTCTCAAGGGAAGGGCTGGTTAGGCAGTGGTGGGCTGACGGCTACCGCATCCTTCTAGAACTAACCACGACCACAGAAGATCTTTCACTCGACGAGATGCGGACGAAACTATTCGATGTCGATCCCGGCGCGCTTGAATGGATATTCAAAGGCGTGCTGCACAGGCATTTTCCATTCGGATACTACATGAAATTTGTCGCGGAGCGGTTCGGCGCGCTTCGGCGCGGCCTAATGTTCTCCGGGGACAATTTGAGGGAACTTGGCCTTCGGTTCAGGATGACGCCAATCTACGACGAAACGATTCGCGAAGCGCTAATGCTCCACGTTGATTTTCCACGAGTCCGGGAAATATACAAGCAGATTCAGCACGGAGATATGGAGGTTGCAGTTTTCAGGTCTCAAGATAGGCCGACCCCCATCGCCTTCCACCTTCTCAACAAGCACATCGACGTCCCAGAATTAATAGCGCCCGAGACTGTTGAGAGAGATACCATCGAAAGGTTGCGGTTCAGCCTCGACAACATGACTGTAGACCTGCTATGCTTTGAGTGCGGAGAAGTTAACCAAGCAGAGACCGTCAAGAAGCTTCCAGCAAAGCCCCAGTGTAAGTCATGCGGCTCAGCGCTTCTCGCCGTGTCAACATGGTCTTCAGACTACCTCTCAAGAATCCTCCAGAAGAAACACAAAGCCGAACCCATCGAAGAGGATGAACGAGAATCGCTTTCGAGGGCACGACGGTCAGCCGACCTCGTGCTATCCTACGGGCGACGAGCAATTGTCGCACAATGCGTCTATGGAATCGGCCCACAAACAGCTAGCAGGATCCTAGCCAGAATGCACGACGATGAGAAGTCATTCTACAAGGACCTCTTGGAAGCCAAGCTTAAGTTCATTACCACTCGACAGTTCTGGGATAAGTCCTAGGTGGAAAAGTAGGACATCTTCTTTTCTCTACCCAACCTAAGTGCTCCAAGTCAACTTGATTACCAAAGCCACGGGTCTCTAGTGTGGCCTGAGATGCAACGTTTACACCAGCACTAATTTCATCACGCAATACCATTGGGGATATTACGTTGCGTTTACTGTGGTGCTCCGAAGGAAACGTTTAGGCGGTCTGCAGGGAATTCGAACCTCAAAACCAGCTTAAGAATGTCAGCAAGCCGAGCGCATACATTACGGATACGCAAAATTAGCCATCCAACACTAAACTGATGCGTTATCCGGTGAAGCGCTCCGTTTTTAAAGCCTAGCTGGTTCAGTCTCGACAAAATCGAGGCGTCACGAGTGGTAGATGACCTTCAACGCAGGCTGGTCGAACTAAGGTTCGTTGAGGGCATCGAAAAGGTCGAACATGTACCCTACCCTACAGGCGATCAGTTTTGGGTTAGATTCAACAGCAAGCTGGATTTCGGAAAATTCGAGGATATTGCGAAGAAGCACGGGTGCGTCATGGTGAGCTTTGCAAGCTTACCTTCCAAGTTACCGCGGCCGATTGCAGAGATGCTGTGGAACGGCGTCAGCCATGTCATAACCAAGAACAGTAGTGGCTGGACAAAGTTCACGGCATCCTTTGGGTTTGAACTAGACGGAATTGCAAAGATCGCAACCGACCTACATGGCCCTTACCAGATATACATCTCAATGCAAGAAGAGGGGGTTCAAATCCTCTACGAATACCTTGGGCTGAAATACCTCCCCCCTGCCCTACCACCAAAACAAGTCAGCCCAGCCAAGTCGACTCCTCCGACGCAGCCTACGCAATCTCAACCTCCACAAGTCGCGAAAGCGCAGGAATCACCAAAACCAACCGCGTCGCTTGTGGAGCAGAACAAGAAAGACGGTAACGCTCAATCAACCGGTTGAGGTGTCACGCAGGTTCTGCCGGTAACGAGTCTACTTTCTTGGGTGAGACTGTAAACAGTACTCCCTCGTCGGAGTCAAGGGAACCGGAGTATAGAACTTCACCCAGGATTCTCAGTCCTTCTTCGACTTGCGTGTCTTCATGTTTAGGAGTAGAAGAATTGTGAAAGTCAGCGCGGATAGAATGAACCATGGGCTCTGAAATGCAGCGTTAAGTTCAGGTGGACTGCTTGTGCCGTTCCAAACCGCTTCAACTATGGTCGGTGAGTTTACTGGGAGTAAGGTTCTCACTTCCGACGCGTTCATGGCGATGGTCCAATGCGAGAAGAAGACTGGTGGCTCATTGAGCATGGGAGGTTGAACTAACACTGTGGCCAAGGAGTCTGCATCGTACCATCCTGAACCAACCGTTTGCCCGTAGGGTGAACTGACTTGTACGAAATATTGCTGTGTGTAAACCGCGTGGAGAGTAGTGTTGTCGTCGAGGTTTAGTTGCCTCGAGGTCGCGTTAGTTGAGTCATCCCATCCGGTGAATCGCAACCTTGAGGTATTGTCAAAGTAAACGAAAGGTTGAATCTGTATCGAGTGCTCTCCGCGAGCCGTTGGAATTTGGATTATCCCGCTGGAATTGGTAGTAAATTGGGTGTTGTCGAATGAGAAAAACATGCCTGGAACAGAAGCGTCTATGGTCAAGGTCACAAGGTTGTTAACAGTCACTCTTGTCTGGTATGCGTTAGACACCTGCACCCACCTTCCTGTAGAGTTCTGGAGGACGATAAGGGAGAGAGGTAGCTCGGTGCTGTTCAAGATTGGCGGAATAACCAGCCGGGCGATTGTGCGGTTGGTCACTAACGCTGTTTCGCTTAGAATCGTTTCTTGGCCTGTTTCGTAGGCCGCGAGGATTGTCGGTTTGTGTATGAGGGAGTTGAAACTCAGATTGCACTGGACAACAAAGGGTTCATCTTCTGCAACTTTCTTAGGTGATTGAACCGAAACTATCCGTGCCGTCATGATTCCAGTCGAATTGCTAACACGAGACCCGAAGCTGTTTTCTATTTGCAACACTTTCGATCTTTCGATGAACGCTACAACCAAGTTGAGGGCTCGAGTATCATAGTCGCCCGTAGCACGGATGGTCCAAACCTCGTGTCCAACATCCGCAATCACATGGAATTCCTTGTGAAAGTACTGCGTCCCCAGTAAACCCTCAGGTTGCGTGCTGTTGAAGTATTGTAGGCCCGTGGCTTCGTAATCAGGTAGGTTCCCACCATAGATCATGAACAGATTCGTTCGTAACTCGTTCGCGTTCTTGATTACGTCTTGGCCGAAGGGGACTGTGATTAGAACAAGCCCATCTTGAGTCGACCAGTCTTCAGGATGAGTCAATGTAAGTTCCGCGGTGGCCGCTTCTCCTCCCACCGAGTAACCTACTACGAAAGTATGCTGATAGCCCTGTTCGATAATCCATTTGTGCACCGCCTCAATCACGCTTGTCTGCGGGCTGAAGAGTTCTTGGTAGATAGTCCGGTTCGCAGCAGGATTGAAGCCTTCAGTCGACCCTTGCTGCAAAGCTAGGACGCAATAGTAACTCGCGAGGCCTTGAATGAAACGCATTGTTCCGAATGACTCGTAATCGAACGGGTTAATCAGATACCCATAAAATCCGGGTTCTGCTTCTTCAGGGATTCCGCCCCCGAGCCAAAGAACGCAGGTGTCGCTGCCGGGTCGATTCCAGTAGTACCATTCAGCATCACCAATCTTTACGATGGAAGCCATGGGTGAGGGCAATTGAGCGAGGGCTGTGGGGAACGTCATAGAGACAATCAGCAGACACAACCCAAGGCAGATTAACCCAGTCTTATGCCGTGCACCTTCAATTTGATAACGCGGCCTTCTTCCTCGCCGAGGATAGCGAACGAAGACTAGTCGGGCACCCAATAGCATACAGCCGAGGAGGAGAAGATCGAGGGGGACTCCTTGGTCAATTGTTGTACCGGTCTTGATCCAAGTGGCGTTGATTTGCTTTGGGCCATCCATTGTCAAGGTTAGGACGTAGCTTGTTGAACTGCTGTCCCCAGACCACCCATTGAACCGATATTCGTCTCTCAAGCCAAGAAAAGATGGGACAGTGATGGTTGGGGTGACGACTACTGTGGCTTGTGTGCCCTTTTCGTACCATCCTTCGCCGACCACTTGCCCCCTATCCGTCTGGGCAGACAAGTAATATTCGGTACGATACAGAGCGGATATGGAGGTGGGTTGCGTCAGGAATATTTGATGTGGGTCCGAGTTGACGCCGTCACTCCAACCCACGAAGACATAGCGTTCTCCAAGGCTTCCCTGCACAATCAGGGGTGCCCGCAACGCATGTGGTCCCGGTCGCAGAACGAGCGTAGTAGATGATTGGTTTTGAATCTGGTAAGAAGCGTTGTCGACCACAATCTGCGTACTGGTTCCAACGGAACCCAATGTGAGTGTCACATTGTTTGACAGGCCTTTCACTGTCACCGTGAAGGGCTTAGCTCCTCCGTTGGGATCCTCATACCAAGCATCCTGCCACCAAACCCGGTTAATGGCTATGAGATGCCACTGGCCAACGGTCGTTGGGGCTGTTAAGGAAAGATTGAAGGTAACATTACCTGGCCCTGTGAACTGGCTGATTAGCGTAAAGCTCTGAACCATCAGCCCCTCGTCCGCGTCCCATATGCCAATGTCGGCCAAGAATTTGGCAGAATAATCTGCTCTAATGTTTACCTGGAAAGGCGCACCTGGGGAAACGAGTGGCGGATAGTCAACGGAGGTTACTTTCGCAGTTGGGTAAGTCGTAGCTTCGGCGATTGGGATTTGACGGTTAGCGCAGCATAGCACGGCCGCAAATGCCACAATTAGTATCAATGTTCTGAAGGTACGGCACATGCAGAGTTCATTTGATACGTACAGAGGGGTTTATTCAAAGCCATCGCCTCAGACGGCGCCTAAACAGTGCTCTACTCAATTCGTCACACTGAACAGAACTCTATTTTATGAGAGAGGAGTGACTCTAGCGGTCGGTAGGCCGGGGTAGCCAAGAGATCCTAACCCTGATCTGGCAACCTGGTATGGCGTCGGATTGCTAATCCGATGATCGCAAGGTCTCGTGGGTTCGAATCCCACCCCCGGCGCTTTCAGCTCCACCCCGTCTGTCGATTCCTGCTACGTCCAACAAATCGAACCTAACACCCTATCCGAAATATTGAGCTTTGGATTATGGATGCGCTAGCGAATACTTGATTTCTTGTGAGTGACTCGTGAATGAAGATCAGTCCGATAATCTACCAGCTAATGAACGTCATTGCAGTGGTTGCTGTACTCAGCATGAATGCACTTGTGAACGTCCTTCCGTTGAACGGTGTAACCACTGCGCAAGTCTCTGATTCCTATCCGAATTTATTCACGCCACCAGGCTACGTTTTCTCTATTTGGGGCGTCATCTACGCCTTAGCAGTAGTCTTCATGTTCTATCAAGCCAGACCCAGCGAACGCTCGAAGGCCTACCTTACGCAAATCAGCTTCCTGTACCCAATCAGCGCTCTCGCGAACGTGTCGTGGCTGTTCATCTTCCAGTACTCCTACCGAGTCCCACAACTTTTCGTTGTCTCCCTAATCCCTATGACCGTGCTCCTTCTCTGCCTACTCTCGTTGTACCAGCGCCTAGGCATTGGGAGTAGGGAGATGCCTCGAAACGAGAAGCTGGCTGTTCACCTGCCAATCAGCGTCTATCTCGGCTGGATCTCGCTTGCGATCATAGCTAATATCGCATCAGTCCTGAACGTGCTGATTCCAGACATCCCAATGTATACGCAGGCGCTTTGGACAGTCGTCGTACTGGTCCTCGCTACTATGATCACGATTCTCATGATATGGACTCGAAGAGATTTCGCATTCGGACTTGTGGTCATTTGGGCTTCGATCGGCATTGCACTCAATCGAGTCGCAATCCCCATTATCTCCTCGACTTCAATCGCAAGTGGCGCTTTCGTGGCGATTCTTATCCTTATCACGCCACTCCTGAAGAAAACTGGCTTCATCACCTTCTACATGATCGCTAACAGCCAGTAGGCAGCGACATCGCTGCCATTATATCCGCGGGCGCCGACATCACTGCCGGAGAGGTGATTGTTTTGGGTTTCAAATTGAAGTGCCCCATGCCCGGTTGTAGTGCTGAGTTACAGGCAGAGACAAAAGAGGAACTAATGGCGCAAGGAATGGATCACGCCAAGACTCATGGAATAACTAAATTAACGCCAGATATGATGGCGATGGTTCAGGGCGCTATCAAGCAGACGTAACGCAATTCGGTTGAAACCGTCGTCCACTATCTCTTCTTTCTCTTCCTTCGCCCTATTTGCCGGCGTTTTTCACGGCTTCGCTTTCTCCATGGCTTTTCCAGCATACTTGGCTATGAAGAAGACCACAACTGCGACGATCAGGAAATTAATGATCACGCCGACAAAGTCTCCTACTGCGAAATTCATGCCTTGGCCTATGGGCAAGCTGACAATCGCTTTCCTCCAATCGCCCCCAGCCATCAAGGCTCCGGGGATAGGCATGATGATGTCCTGAACGAGCGCTGTAACTACGTTCCCAATGTACGTGCCCATAATGAAACCGACAGCCAACCCGATGACGCCAGCTTTCCCAATAAAATCCATAAACTCTGCCCAGATGCCTTTCGGCTTCGCAGGGGGTGGAGGAGGCTTCGGAGTGACTGCCTCACGTATCTTCCTTAATTCCTCCAGAATCTCCTGATCACTATTCATAAGAAACAGAGCTTCGCTTATGGCAATCATATTTGAGGCTTTGGAGGCGATCGTAATGATTCTCTTTACCAAGTGCGATCAACAGGTTCGCAAATCAGATAAACGAATTGCATGTTAACTGGTCATTGGGCGCGAGCTAGAGAAAGCAGAAGCAGCACTCCATAAGTTTAGTCAGGGTTAGTCATCTTTCGGTCGTATGGCCTTGTAGGCGCGGTCGTGCAGAATTGAACCTAAGAGTTTAGTGTATGATTTGCCTTAGTTCAGTGCGTGAATCTAATTGCCCAAGGATAACGAACACCCTGTGTTCGCGGAGCCAAGCACAGGAAGTGCTGGAGGTTAGAGTCCCACCCCTTGCAATCGTTCCTGTCCCTGGCGCCTTACAGTTCCAGCTGAAGCAATCGCGTCGTTATTGTACACACAAATCAGGGCCTGCACGACAATTCAAATTCTAGGACGAACGATTATGCATCGAGCAGTAAAGCCCAGTGAACTCTCTTGAGAATTAGATCGGTCGCCTAAGGAGTTATTGAGTTTACGTTGATGTAATTGCCTGGACACGACGCTCCGGTTGAGCTAAAATTGGGGCCCTGGTGTAGTTGTCCGGTGACGGACACCCATGTTCCGATGGCAGGATATGATGCCGGCAGTTGCTGCAACGTGTAGTATTGAGAGTATTGAGAGTATACGGCTCCCCTAGAACCCAATACTGGTATTGGAATTACAAGTTCAAAACATGAATTTTGATCCTCGTATAGGTATCCGATACATTGCACCGTGCCGTCGCTACTTGGTGTACTACAAGAATTGACAACCTGAGCGTAAGCGTTCGGAGCGCAGTTATATCCGTAGTAGCAACCGGCATAGTTGACGTAGTTGCTGTTAGTATTAACTTGCACAGTTTCAACACTTGTTGTTATCGGGGTCCCCGTGCCGTAACTGTAAGAGCCGTAAGCGCCGTAATTGTAAGTGACACCGCTATAGATGGAGATTGAAATCTGTAATGTATACCCAGTGACTTGGGCTGGAATGCTGAATGCAAGTTGTCCCGTGTAGATGTTTGTTCCATAAGCGGAGGATAATGCGACAGCTACTGCATCCACGCGAGCATTTGTTGAAGGATTGATTGCGGACCCCGTAGCATATAATTGGCCACCCACGAAGGAGCACGTCACTGATACAGGCACTAAGACTGCGGCAACGTAGTTATTGTCGCCGTAGGAGTAGTTCGGAGATGTGTAGGCCAAGGAACTGGGTCGTATAGTGCATCCTGTTTGAGCTGAAACAGGACTATTGCCTACTGCAATCGCTGCCAGAATGGATACCAACAACAAGATTCTGAAATAAGTTCTCATACAAAACTACATCTGTCGAAGTCAATATAGGCGCTTAGATATATAGATCTTTGGATACAGCAAAGACTTCTCTATCCGATTAAGAACTTACGCAGACACACCTAGAGACTTTTCATCCATTCACACACAATTTGAACGACGAACGACGGTTCAAGACCTAGCGCTCGCGTCTTCACGAAGTGGTTCTCTCTTTTGTAATATGTTTAGAATTTTTGTTACGTTTTGATTCATTGTGTAAGTTTGTGATTCTTTCATTCTCCTGATCTCCGCCTCCCATTCCCAATCGTTCTGTAGCAGGTTTGAGATCATCTTGCCGAAAAGATAGTGGTTCTCGAAGTAGGGGTCATCCTTAGCAGGGAAGCCGTATCGGGTGCCCTGCGATGATCAGATCGGTCGCCTAAGGAGATATTGAGGAAACGTTGATGTAATTGCCTGGACACGACGCTCCGGTTGAGCTAACATTGGGCCCCTGGTGTAGTTGTCCGTTCACGGTCACCCATGTTCCGATGCCAGGATATGATGACGGCAACGACTGCAACGTGAAGTATTGGTAGGATACCACTCCTACAGAACTGTATATTGGAATTACGAGTACAACACATGAATTTGGATCCTGGTATAGGTATCCGACACATTGCACCGTACCGTCGCTACTTGGTGAATAACAAGAATTGTAAACCTGAGAGCCATAACCCGGATAACTCGGATAACCCGGAGCGCAGTTATTTGTGTAGTAGCAGCTGGCATAGTAACCGTAGTAGTTGTTAGAACTAACTTGCACAGTTTCAACACTTGTTGCTAGCGGCGACCCGGCGACAATGCTTGAACTGTACCCGTAATAGACACCGCTATAGATGGCGAGTGAAACCTCTAATGTATTCACAGCACCTCCGGGTGGAATGGTGATTGAAAGTTGCCCCGTGTAGATGTTTGTTCCATAAGCAGAGAATAATCGGACAGCTGACGCTGAACCCACACGAGCATTTGTTGAAGTATTGATTGCGTTCCCCACAGCATATAATTGGCCACCAACGAAGGAACACGTCACTGATACAGGCACTATGACACTGTAGCCGTAGTTGTATTGCGGAGACGTGTACGCGAGGGAACTGGGATCTATAGTGCACGGCTGCGCTGAAACCGAACTATTGCCTACCGCAACCGCCGCCATAATAACCACCAACAACATAATTCTGAAATAAGTTCTCATCAAAAACCCTACATATAGAAGTCAATATATACACTTCGATATATACACCTACCGGTTCACGAGAAAACGGATTCGAAAGAAGCCACGCTTTTCATTTCAAAAGTCTACAAGAAGCTCATCGATGACCGAATAGATGCGGTCATAAGCCAATTGGAGCCTAAACTCGCCGCTGACTTCTTGAATGAGTTTCCAGGTCTCCTCCCCGGTTGGGTTGTCTAAGAAGACGGAGTCGGTGTCGCCATACTTCGGCCTGAGACTCATCCTCTTCGCCATATCCCAAGTATTGAGGTGCCCATAGGCCACCCACCCTTAAGTGAGTTAGCGAGCTAAGAGGTAGTCATGAAAGAAGGCACCTTAGAGAAGCCATATCCCCTTGGAGACCGCAGCGCTCCTCCCATAAAATGCCTCAATTGCGATAGCAAATCCTTCGCTATCCATCTTCCCAAAGACCTCGACGAATACTACAAGGAATCATTTGACCAAGAAGAACGAGAAACAATATTTCCGAAACTATTCCAAGACCTTCTAGATACAGGCGAGTATTACTATCGTGTCCTCGTAACCTGCGCCAAATGCGGCCATTCGCTAGCAGACGAACACCTATTCTTCAAATCGCTTAACTCTTGGAAACCACCAAAACTAAACCCCTGAAGCAGCACCACCTACCAGCCCCACGAGTCTCCGCTTATACGTACCAGTAAACTGGGCTGAAATCTCACCCCCGGCGCTCTTGGTTCCAACCCTGTGTCGATTCTCTATACGCCAAACCAGAACCTGAGTCTTGATACGTAGTAGATTGACGTCGCGAGACCCTTCCGGTACCAGCTGTGTTTCCGCGCTAAAGGAATTCATGACTCAAGGTTGGAAGTATGCTATACTTGAAAACCGCTTTGTATCATTTCTTAAGCACGTATTTCGTGGTCTCCCCAACTTTGAAATCAGTGGCGCCTCAAAATCTGCTGATGGATAATCACCTATGCGTGATAAGTTAGAGTCGCGAAAGTCATGAATGCTCCCGCGACGATTGGCATTGTGAGGTTGTCATCTGGCACATCTAGAAGTTCCATAACCATAGCGCCGAGTGCGCCTAGTAGAGCTGTGAAGGGAGAGACGAGAAAAGAAGCCAGAAGGAAAGCAGCAGTCAAGCCTGCAGCAAAGCCCTCTACCGTCTTCCGCCTAACAATTCGCCTGTGACCGAATCTTTCTCCCACAATGGCAGCGGTAGAATCGCCGACCGCCCCGATGCATATCGACGCGTAAGCGATCGCGCTGGGATAGAGGACCAACGCCAGAATGATTCCAATTGCGAAATATGCCGGACGTATAATGAAGCTTGTTTTCTCTTCGGGCCGACTCATCTTCAGTGTGAATGGCGTGATAATCGGCAAGCCGTGACCTTTGAGGCGCAGTACCTCCCCAAGAACATATACAATTGTGATTATGGAAAGCGCAGCCAGAACTAAAGTTTTCGAGGTTAGTTCGGAGAGGAGCGGGACGAGTAAGGCTAAGAGATGGACGGCCTTGCGCGCGTATTCGGTCAAAGCGACTACCTCTTGAGGTTAGGCCTCTCAAAGAATTGAGAAGTAGATTTTCAACTGTAGCCATGTCGCGATTGCGGCCACTAATGCTCCCGCGAATACTTGCCAAGGAGTGTGCACCTTTAGTTGCACTCTTGCCCACCCAACAGGGATGAGCAGGATAAAGAAAACAGCAGCCCACGTACCCATACTGTAAACTAGAGCGGTCGCAGGACCTGCGACACCCGACGCATGAATACTGATCTTCCATCGAAGCGTTATGAGCAGCATTATGACGGTGTTGCAAGCGTAGCAAAGCATCAACGCGGTGATTATGGTTGGAGCTCTCAACAACAATAAAGCGCCACTGCCGACGAGATAGCTAGCTGCTGCTCCAACGAACGGCCTCGTCCGTTCTTGCCTCTGTGAAACATTGAAATCCGAAACAAGACCGCGTTTTGTAAGTTGATACATCATCACAAGCGGGACCATCGTTCCAAATGTGACACAGGTTGCCACTAGCAAGAGGAATGTTTGGGTGCTTTGCAGAGGGTACAACAGAATCAGGAATGTGAACGCCGCTGTCACGGACGGGTTGAAGACGAGCGAGATTACTGAGGCTGATTTTTCAGGAGTCATCAGGTTCTTGGACGCAATAGGAGAACCCTCTTAGAAAGACCTTGGTACCGTTAACCGGCCAGGAGCCAGCTCTGGGTGCGCACAACTAAGATCACAACCGGCTGGTTACCAAATTTACAGGAAAGCCCAATCCAGGAAAAAAGTCATCTCTATTGGTGGACCTATTGGGGTCTAATAGACGTTCATTCTGTGGTTCGCAAGAACATTCTGGAAGCGAACTAGTTTACATTTCACGATCTTATCCATTATGGAACGTGCGCGTGGAATCCTCAGAAACCACGCAGACTGGTTGGTGAAACATGGATTAGGGTGCTGTACGAGACGGCCAAGCTTTCAGGCGTGAGCCCAATTTTGGGGATGTGCGCGCGGTACTTCTCAACATATCTTGAGTCATGCGGTGGTGGATTCTTATCGATAGAGGCGTCACCCGTAAGCACGATAACGTCGTCACCTTCATCGTTTGCTTGGAAATTTACGGACACTCTCGGATTGCGCGAGATATTCTTTAGTTTGTAAGAGGTAGGTTGCGTGTAAATAAGAATTGATTTCCCGTCCCAGTAGAACCAGACAGGATTCGGTTGTGGGGTGCCGTCCTGCGACACCGTCGTCAACCAAATGATATCATCTTGTTGAAGGCGCTTGGCGGCTTGAGCTCCTAGCTTGGTGGTTAGGTCAATCATCTTCCATCTTCACGAGGTATTCTCCTTCCGAGTATTAGTGCTTCTAGGATTAGCTATCTGTGACCTAGGTGTATGAAACCGCGTTACCCCTCATCTTCACCAGTGACGGGAGGGGAACTGGATGGTCACCCATGCTGGCCTCACTGGAAGTGGACCCAGGCGAAACACGGAGACATGAAATGCCGACGAGAGAACGCAGTTTCCTAAGACTGTTCTTGAAGCGATCTGACTTGCAAAAGCCCACGACCGTCAACGTGGTCGCTTCGTATCAGTAAGGCACACACGGTTTCTGGCTCCCGAAACCTGCGCCTAAGATTTCTAGGCCCTTAGAAGCTAGGGCGTTTGAAGGGGGAACGTTCTGAACGTCGAAGTTCTCGATACTATTCAAGGGAATTTGTGATGTTAGAGTTCGAAGTCGCAGTCTGGGTTGGAACATTTCCAATTGCCGCTTCCAACCGGAAGTAAGGTGCCTTCACCACATTTCTTGCACTGTGGGAATCCGCCCACATTTATGCTCACTGCCAATGAGGTCACCTCTCTTAGTGTTTACTCGTAGATCAGTAGGCAGTTGCCTGAGCAGACTTCGCCGCGGAAGCGCTGTGTCGATACTGGGACCAGTGGGTGTGTGGATGGGGTTACTCTACTAGGCCAGTAAGGGTCGTAGGTGAAAATGTGAGTTGGATAGGGGATCAGAATAGGACTCACAGCGCAGCATGGGTATGGGCTTTGTTCAGGGTAGTATGGGTATGGGTTTTGCTCAGGGTAGTATGGGTATGGGCTTTGCTCAGGGGGCGCGTAAGGGTTGAACATAGGCTGCTGACATTGACACATCATCTATCGCCTAACAGCCAACCTTTGAGATTGCCGAATTAAGCGTATGTGGGAAATCGCGTCGCCATTTAGTTTCCTATGCCTAAGAGAAGACGAAAGAGACGTGACATTGGCATATCACGATACATTGAAGAACATTGCAAACCCTCTGACACGAAGCTTTTCCCCATGTAAGAAAAAGAGGTTGGGAGAAGTCATCTCCCCTCCACTGTTCGTTTTTGCTGACTGGTTCGTTATTCTCTAGTATGGCCACATGTAGTAGCCGTACCATTGGTAGTAGTATGGATAGGGGGCGTAGAATGGAACTACCGCATACCCTGGGTACCAGTCAGGGACTTTCATCTTCACAGTTTTCATCGCGGTATTCACCTCCTCCAATCTACACCTCAGTCGTATCTCGCCTCACCGAGGCTAGGGAACTGTCGACGCGGGTTCCAATGTTGATTAGTAGTAAAAGTAGAAACGCAGCCGATCTGAGAAGGAAATGGGCATGGACGTAACAACCCTGGGCTGATCCCTTCGCTCGTGTTCAGTTCTGACGAAACAACGATTCTTCGTAGTGGAACAAGTTCATATGCGGTCTGAGACATAAGGCTCGAGATATTCATGCTAATTGTTCAGGTCTCAGACATTCATGTCGGCCCGGAGTTTCGGGAAGAGACTTTTCAGAAGGGAGTTGAGGAAATCAACGATCTGAAACCGGATATTCTCTTGGTTACTGGTGATTTGACGGAGAATGGCCTTCTTTCGCAGTATGAGCGGGCATCGGAGCTAATGAAAGGGTTCACTTGCCGTTCGAAGATTTACACTAGTGGAAACCACGACTATCGAAATACTGGGTACTTGCTGGTCAGGCACTTCTTTCCTTCCACGCCGATAGTTCGGAGGAAAGGTCTGACGATTACCGTGGTGAGCACTGCTAGGCCTGAACGAAATGATGGAGAAGCGGGATACCGGCAGATCGTCTGGCTTGAGAAAGCCCTGAGTTATGAGAAGGGTTTCAAGCTTGTCATGATGCACCACCACCTAGTCCCCGTGCCTGATACAGGGCCAAATACCATTCCGATCTTGGACGCCGGAGACGTTCTGCGCGCTCTAGACCGCTCGAAACCAGACTTGGTTGTGTGCGGGCACCGTCACAGGCCTTGGAAGTGGACCATAAACCATGTTCCGATAATTCACGCCGGCAGCTTCTCTTCGGAGCGTTTGCGCGGTTTCTTCTCTAATTCGTATAATGTAATCAAATTAGGCGCCGGAAAGTGCGATGCTTGGCTGAAGATAATCGACGGGCCACGGCTCGAGTTCGATAAAATAACCAAAGGAGAATCGGGCCTTTCAAACCTACCTTGACGATTCTCTTGTGAAAGTCCTTAGCGGTTAGCTAGATTAGAAATAGTGTTGTAAGACTTCGCGGATGTTAGCTTCGTATTCCCCGAAGGGCGACGGTGCGATGAATACATCGTCGACACCGCTCTGGTGATATTCTTGCACTCGTTCCCTCAAATCCTGGATCGTACCTAAGAGCGTGAGCCTTTTCACCATTTCACTGGTTACGACTCTTTTCACTGCGTCTCTATCTTTAGCCTTCCAAGCCGCCGTCATGGCTTTCGCTTCCAACTCGTACCCTAGGCTTGTGAATAGGGATGAGTACGCGGGGGCACTTGCATAGAAAGCCACAAGATCTTTGCCAGCATCAGTTCCTTTCTCGCTGCCTCCCAGGACGTACGAGTAGAGCATTACTGAGAGGGTGGGGCGTGGTTTTCCGCCCGCGCGACTGCATGCTTCATCGATAATTGACAGGTCATGCTTGATTCGCTGTGGTGGATGCAGGTTAAGGATTACCCTGTCTGCAACTTGCGCAGCCTTCGCAATCATCCGGTCGTTCAGAGCAGCAAGAGCGATCTTTGGAGAAGGCCCAGTCTTCAGCCTAGCGCCCTTGGGTGAAGAATACAAGCCCTCGTAGCTGACTTTCTCTCCTGAGAAATATTGGCGTAGGAGTTTGACAGTTTCATCTAACCTGTGATTCGGCTTCTGGAAGGCTTGCCCGTGCCAGTTCTCTACTATGGCGCCTGTACTGACACCTAGGCCCAAAGTGAATCGGCCCCCGCTGAATTCGTTTAGGGTTGCAGCCAATAATGCGAGTTGGCTTGGTGTTCTCGTGAAGACGTTTAGGATCGAGGTACCGAGTTGAATCTTCTTAGTTGAACAGGCAGCGAACGCTGCGAGTACGGCCGCGTCACGTAAGGTAGTTTCACCGAACCAGATGCCATCGAAACCGCGCTGCTCTGCTTGTTGACTGATCTCCGGAATGCGTTGGGAGGAAAGTTCACCGTTTCCGTTCAACATCAGGCTAGTAGACATTGCAACTGCCCCTTCACGAGTAGGAATAAAAGGCTAACGAACGCAACTATCCAAGAAACGCCTGGTTCAAGCTAAACTCTTATGTCGCAACAAAATGAGTACGACGGCAGAAGATAACGAGAGTCACGCTTACGGCTCCTTAACAACAATTTCAGTGTTGAATTAAATACCAATAAACCCAAACGAGATAGCAGTGAAAAATATGAGCAAAAAGGGAATGAAAGAATCATTCTTCTCGGCAAAGCAAATCGTTGCGATGGCAGTTGGAACTGCCCTCTACGCAGCTCTCACGATCCCGTTCAACGTCTTTCAAATACCGGGTGCTGGCCTAATCGCGCTTAGACCGACGGTTGCAATTCCGATGCTGTTCGGTATCGTTTTCGGACCCATTACAGGATTTGTTGCAGGATTACTCGGCAACATACTATCTGACTTTGCATCTTTTGGAGGGTTCTTTTGGAACTGGGACATCGGAAACGGATTACTCGGCGCGATACCTGGAATCGCATACTTTGTGATCAAAAGAACAGACTGGACCAAAGCGAAGACTCTAGTGATAGCCGCCGTTCTAGCGGTGGTCGCTTCAATTGTCGGTATCGGCTTTGCAGCAATGACCAATTATGCGTTTCAGATCGGCCTCAGCACACTTGACGCAGCATTGCTAGAATTCAATTCGGCGGCATGGACGGACGCAATTAACGGCGCTATTCTCACGCCAATACTGTTGTACGCGTATGCGACGGCAACAGCCGGACGGGCGCGGCGAGTCTAATAAGAGACTCAATGATTCAGATCAAATACTTCCCTGGAAACACCCTACTCCACCGGTTGGACCTGAGAACAAAATTCCTATTTGTCGTTTTATTCACCTTCATCGAGGTCTCGTCCCTAGACATCAGGCTTCTCCTCTTCCCATTCTAACTTTGCAGAAACGAACGTCGCTTGAACGTGGTGTTCGGAGCTGAACCCGACATAGTCATGTTTGATTGGATCTACGTCTCAGCGGTTCAGTAGGCGCATAGTTGCTTTGGGATAACGTTCACCGGAAAATATTCCTCTATCCTTTAAGACGGCTCAGAAGACGGATATGGCGCAGACTAAGCCCTGCCATTAGTGAGAAAGGGTATACCTCAACTCTAAGGTTGGGGTAGTCTTTTGATTGCGAGTTCTATGTCCTGAGCTTTTACGGTTTTCCTGCCCGCATGGCGAGCTAGCCCCGTGGCTTCCTTTCCGACCTTAACCGCGAACTCTTCCAGTATTTTTCCGAGTTCATCGACGGCATCGTCGCCGACCCTGTCGGCCCCTGCCATCTCGATCAGGCGTCGGACTGCTGCTGTAGAAAGCTCATCAGGAGGCATGAAAAACCACGATTTTTAATCGCGTGCGCTTTGAAGCTATTAAAATTTCCCCAGTCGGCTGAACTGGGCTCGATAGAGAGACGTTTTGATTTGATTAGCCTACATTGGGCGAAACGAACAGTTTTGTTGCAAAAAACGCCTCGCTGACGCACATAGGCAGGCTAGAACGAGGTATTACTCACCATAAGGAGCCTGATTCCGCAAGTTCATACCTTGAGTTTTGTCGACGCCCACATCCACCTAGCCGATCCCGGTTATGCGGGAAAGGTTGAGGAAGTGGTTGAAAACGCAAACCGGCACAACGTCTCCTGCATGCTCTCTAACGCCACAGACTACGAGACTTCCCTAGCAACCATAAGCCTGGCTAAACAGCACCCAGGCAAAGTCGTTGCGGCTGTAGGCGTGCACCCATCCGCAGCCACCAAAACCGAATCGTTTCAGCTGGACAAGTTCGCGGCTCTCCTCGATGAGAATGCGGACTGGGTGAAGGCCATAGGCGAGATAGGGCTCGACGGAAAATACAGCCAAGACGAACGGATCAAGAAGCGGCAACTGGAGATTTTCCGATTCTTCCTATCCCAAGCAGAAGAACGAAACCTCGCCACAGTCGTGCACTCAAGACAAGCCGTAGCAGAGACACTCGACACCCTAGCCGACTTCAAAGCATCCAGGATTCTATTCCATTGGTACGACGGGCCTATCGAAAACCTTCATCTCTTCAAGGAACGAGGCTATTGGATTTCAATCGGGCCCGCCGTATTGTATTCCCGCAGAATCAGCGAAATCGCACGCGCGGCGGATCTCAGCATAATGTTGAGCGAGACTGATGGACCTGTGAGTTACCGTGGGCTCTTCGGGGACGAGCTTACGCAACCATCATTGGTAGTCGCGGTGGTTCGAAAAATAGCTGAGATCAAAGGGCTGAATCTTGAGGTGGTGCGAGACCAAATCCTTTCGAACTTTCAGAAGTTTACATCGGGCAAATAATCCACTAATTAATGGTGACAGAAATTAACGACAATGAAAAACAGAAGTAATCGACGCCAGGACAACACAGTTCACATTCGCCAAATCACATTGGCTGGACAGCACAATGATAACAAAATGGAACGCCTTAACGGCGAGATTCGTGACAGAGAGAAGGTGACTCGAAATCTCAAGAAACCCGACAGCCAAATTCTTGCAGGGCTTCATTTACCACAATTTCGTTAGACCACACATGGGCTTAGACGGTGAAACGCCAGCGGAGAAAGCGGGTATTGAGGTCAAGGGTAAGGATAAGTGGCTAACCTTAATACAAAATGCCAGTCGAAACAACAGAGGTAAGTCTCAGTGAATTCTTCACATCCCTCGTTCAATGCACGAGAGAAACTTGTTCGGAAAATAGGTGTGGTGATACTCGTGGTTGCAGTTGCTGTTGACCTTCTATTAGGACAAATGAATCTGGAAACTCCCACTCTTGCTAACACCTTGACTGTCATAGAGTTTCTTGCTGTCGGCCTACTGGTTTGGGTGTTCGCAAGTCATCGACGAAGACAGAAAACACAACCGACGAAACTTGACACCGACAAAAATCGAGACAATCAAGGAGAACCGACGCAGACTTGACACAACCAAGATTAGCAAAGTTTATGTTGAATGCGACTTGCTTGTCGATTCCTGGATCAGGGCTGTTCAAATTGGGTAAGGTTCGAATCGACACCGTAAAACGGACCTCTCGGGAGTTGCTCAGAAGATACCCTGATCGTTTTTCCGGTGAATTCGAATCGGACAAGCAAGCGGTCAATGAGCTTGTGATAACCCAATCGAAGCGGTTGCGAAATCGTATCGCGGGCTACGTAACTCGCCTGAAGGTTGTTGAGGCGGAACGTGCGGCCGCTACCGAAGTGTCGGAAGTGGAACCTGAGCCTACCGATCCGGGAATCGACGAGTAAAGCCTGCACTCAAATAACTTGTGGGTCCATTCTCCTACATTCTAACAAAGGTTTTCGACCGGCATTCGTTGCGGGAAATCCTAAAAGGGCGCGTTGTAGACCACGCCTAAAACGAATTCAAGAATACCCGCAAATGGTCGAGATTCATTGCATATTGTCGTCTGCGTCAAACATGTTCCTGATGCAACGGACATCCGCTTCGACCCCATTACCCTCAACCTAATCCGCGAAGGCGTGCCGTCAATTGTCAACCCGTTCTGCCTAAACGCCATTGAAGAGGCGATCAGACTGAAGGAGAAGCTAGGGGCAACGATTACAGCCGTCGCGATGGGGCCTCTTCAAGCACAAGAAGGCCTTCGCGAAGCACTCGCGATGGGTGTCGACAAAGCGATTATGATTTCGGACAGGGAGATGGCTGGCGCAGATACCTTAGCCACATCATACACGCTGTGGAAGAGCATCGCGACGATCGCCAATGAGGACCCATTCGACTTGATCCTAACTGGAAAGGTCGCCATCGACGGCGAAACTGGCCAGGTCCCGCCCGGCTTAGCCGTCAGGTTCAACATACCCATAATCTCCAACGTAACGAAAATCGAAAAACTTGACCCCCAATCCAAAACAATAGTCGCCAAGCACCGGTTCGACGACGGCATCGAGACCGTCCAAGCGAAACTTCCTGCGGTCCTTACTATAACCGAGGAAGCGAACAAGCCGAGAAAGTTCACGATAGAGGGTATGCTCAAAGCAGAGCGAACACAAATTGAAGTTTGGAATAAAGACAAGATCCAGGCAGACCCAAACCTACTTGGCCTAAAGGGCTCTCCAACAATCGTGAAGAAAGTCTTTCCACCCCCCGGCAGGAAACAGGGAGAGATATTTGATGGAACAAAGGACCCGCAAGGAGCTGCAAAATGGCTAACACAGAAACTATTCGGAGTCCACGTCCTCGGAAAACAACGGCAAGACACCGCTACGCCCGCATCCCAGACATCGAACGGCAAAAATGTTACTACCCAAGCAGCTGGTAACGGCAAGTATGGCGAAGTATGGGTCTTCGTAGAGCATTTCCACGGCAAACCGATTCAAGTTCCCTGGGAACTCTTGGGAGAGGGAAAACGTCTAGCAAATATTTACGGCACCAAACTGGGCGCTTTAGTGATTGGACATAACGTTGGACACCTAGCCAAGGAAGCTTTCGTGCATGGTGCGGATAAGGTCTACTTGGTCGAGGATGAGAGGCTTGAGGACTACCGCACGCAACCATACGCAGTCGCAATGGAGCAGGCGGTTAGGAAGTTTAAGCCCGAAGCTCTATTGGTAGGGGGTACGGTGAGGGGACGCGATCTTGCGGGTTCTGCCGCTACCTTTCTCGAAACTGGCCTAATTGCTGACTGTACCGGATTGGACATTGACCTTGAAACTGGGACATTTATGGGTACAAGGCCGGACTATGGTGGGAATCTCATGTCTACGATAAACTGTCCCAAACAGAGGCCAACCATGGCAAGTGTTCGTCCCCGAGTAATGAAGAGTTTACCCATTGACCAGGGACGGGATGGCGAAATAGTTAGGATAGACCCGCATCTCAAACCCGACGACCTGAACACCGAAGTGACTGAATTCGTACCAATCGAAAGAGTAGGCATTCGCTTGGAAGACGCGCAGATAATTGTATCTGGCGGAAGGGGTTTGGGCTCCGCGAAAAACCTAGCCCTAGTCGAAGAACTCGCGAACGTTCTTCACGCCCAAGTTGGCGCCTCTAGAGCTGCTGTACGGGCAGGTTGGATCGGGCCTGATCACCAGGTGGGTCAAACCGGTTTCACGGTGAGGCCACGCCTATACATTGCGGTGGGAATCTCAGGGGCAATTCAACACATAGTTGGAATCATGAACGTAGACTACATAGTCGCCTTAAACCGTGATCCCGAAGCGCCAATCTTCAAGATGGCAAACTTCGGAGTCGTCGGTGACCTATTCAAGATTGTTCCGGCGTTGATTGATGAACTGAAGAAAGCTGGCTTAGCTGAGTCGGCACCATGACAGAAAAGTTCGACTCAATAGTCGTTGGGGCCGGGCCGGCTGGAATAGCCGCCGCTTACACTATGGCGAAGGTTGGGCTGAATGTTCTCGTTCTTGAAAAGGGCGAGAAACCAGGCGCAAAGAACATGTTCGGTGGAGTCATCTTCAGACACCACACCGAGAAGCTAGCACCTGAATTTTGGAAGACCGCCCCCATCGAAAGGCACGTCGTCGAATACCAATACTGGTTTCTTTCCAAAGACTCCCACGTCCTAGTAAGCCATAGAAACCAGAAGTTCAACAGCCAATACAACGCGTTCACTATTCACCGTGCAAAGTTCGACCCTTGGTTCGCGAAGCTTGCGGAGGACGCAGGCGCCGTGCTCATCAACAGAACCACCGTAGACGACGTCCTGAAGGAAGATGGAAGAATCGTCGGGGTCGAAACTGAACGTGGAAACGTTAAGGCTGACGTTGTAATCGCAGCCGACGGCGTCAACTCGATGCTTGCAAAACAAGCAGGCCTCAGGCAGGAAATACCTGAAGATGCAGTCGTGCTTGCTGTAAAGGAAGTGATTGCTCTCCCTAAACAGAGAATCGAAGAACGCTTCAACCTCGGCCCCGAGGAGGGCATCGCCGCCCTGCTCGTTGGATGCGGACCGGGAATGCATGCGGGCTTCATGTACACAAACCGAGACACAATCTCCCTCGGAATAGGCATAAACATGCGAGACCTAGACAAGAGCAAGCAACGACCTAACGACTTATTCGAACAATTCAAGAATCACCCCTCAATCGCGCCGCTAGTGAAGGATGGAGAACTCAAGGAGTATTCGGCTCACCTAATTCCCGAGGGGGGATACGATTACGTATCCAAAATTTGCACCCATGGAATGTTAGTGGCTGGCGACGCTGCGATGTTGGTGAACGCCATAAACTGGGAAGGCACTAACCTTGCAATGACCTCGGGAATCCTAGCTGGCCAGACAGTGATCGAAGCAAAAAAGAGAAACGACTTCTCCACAAAGACCCTGTTTAGGTATCGTCAGCGATTAGAAAACAGCTTCGTCCTGAGGGATCTGAAGAAGTACCGTGATGTTCCGAAGTTCTTCTCTTCGAATCCACAGTTCTTCACAACCTACCCACAGGTACTAAACGAACTAGCTTACACGTGGCACATCGTCGACGACGAATTGAAAGCGGACAGGATCAAGCGGATGAAGGCCATGCTCTTCAAGCGAAGATCGAAGCTAGGCCTACTTCAGGACGCTTACCATTTGTGGAGGCTCTTCTCATGAGCGCCCAACGAACAATGACTATCACGGACAAACTTTATCGGAACAGGTACAAGGTCGACGAAGACGCACACTTGTGGATTAAGGATCCGAAAATGTGTGTGAAGTGCCCCTTCGAGTTCGCGTGCATTCGAGTGTGTCCCACGGACGTGTACAAGTGGGAGGAGAATAAGATCACGATTACCTACGACGCTTGCGTGGAGTGTGGGGCGTGCCGAATTGCGTGCTACGATGTGGGTTGGAAGAATCCTAAAGGCGGGTTCGGAATCTCATACAAGTACGGTTGAAAACGCTACAGCCTCGTGGATTCATAACTTATCCGTAGGTCCCCATTTGTACCACTCCAATGAAACTCGGGCACGTGCCGCCGGAGTCGTTTGAACCGCTGGCTAAGGCCGTGAGCGACTATCGGTAAGGCGATGGTTGCGTCGGTGAAGCACTGAACCATCTTCGACTGCCGGTTATACTTACCCCAGCTTTGCGCCTCCTCGAAAGTGGAACCGCTCAACCCACCCCATTGGGGCACGTCGGTAGTGAATTGTATCGCGAAGTCGTGAGTATGATCGTGACGGGTCTGATAACTCGCAATTACTGCGGTTTGCTGTATGAAGTTCTTGGGAACTCCGCCTCCAACGACTATCACCGCCGTGTGCCGCGCTTTCTCAGTTATCTTCGAGCTTTCGTCGACGTCACGCATATGATCGACTATGACACGCCGCTTCCTGCGACGGTTGGCAAACATCAGGGAAAATCCGAGGCCACTATCGCAGAATGCAGGCACGAAGAGTGGGACACCCATTTCATACGCCGCCACACATATTCCATCTCTATCTTTTCTCTTCTCGCTAATCCATTTTCCAAATTCATACATGAGCTCCCTTGAGGAATAGGGTCTGCCAGACTGCAAGCGGTTAGAGAATTCCTTCTCAATCATGACGTCCAGATGATAGAACTTATTCTCGTCTGCATAGACGTCGTAAACGCGGTCAATTCGATGATGTCGTAACATCACGTTATCTATCATGTCGGTTCCTAGAAAGTGCTTTCCGCCGATGGTTTCGTAAGCATCATGGTAGAGTGTTGCGCCGGTGGTTACAAGGACGTCGACCATTCTTCGCCTAACTAGATATGTGATTAATTCTCGCATACCTGCGGGAACCATTGCCCCCGCCAACCCCATCCAGATTACGATCTCGCGTTTTTTCAGCATCGCCGTCCAAACATCTGCCGCTTCGCCAAGCTTCCTGCCTTGAAAGCCAGTAAGCGACATTTCACTAAGTAATTGGCTAATGGTCTTCTCAGGTTCGACCTCAACCGGACGTGTAGGATGCCGTAATACTTGCTCTCTTGTCTGCAATGTACCCGCCCAATAGTGTGTTTTCACTTCAAATAAAACATGCGAAAGAAGTGTTTTTCAATGAAAATTCATGGTAGCTAGGATTTTCCGAGAATCTCCTCAATCAAATTACCCTCAGGCTTGCCCTTGGTCGTTTTGTAATTCTCCCAATGTTTCTCAAATCGGTTAATGATCGCCAACACATCACTTAAGGGAACCCAGTCGGACGTGATTGGGTACATTTTTTCAGCGGCAGGGGAAATACCGAGATTCTCGACTTCTTTCTTCATCTGTTCAACGTTCATTATCTGAACGCCCTAGGCCAAAATACAGCTACCGAATCGCGATTTAGACTATTCGAAACGAAATTCGCGGTGTCATTTCAGGGCTTTCAGAACGGTTCTAAGCGCGTGAGTATCAAAAGAATCCGTTTTTACCACATGAACTCTGATTTTTCCTTTGAATTTCCTCTTGATTGATTCGGCTACTTGTTCTTGCCATGGTTCATGCACGACCATGACGCAACGCGAGTAGCGGAATTTTTTGAGGTATTCTACCATTCGATTGCGGGCATGGTTAGTTGCGGTCGGTGTAGGTGTGAGTGCAGTTTCTGTTTGTGATAGGGGGTATACGTCGAGCAATTCCTGTGGGACGATTGCATAAGTGAGGCCATATGAGCAGACATGGACATCAGTTCGTCGTTCCAGTCTTTCAATTGGGCCTTCTTCAGCGGGGATTTCGCGAAAGGGCCTGAGATGCTCTTCGGGCAGGAGGAGGAGCTTCTTCACATGGAGTGGAGGTTGGTATCTTTGCAGTAACCGCTGTTGGTGGCGAGTAACCTCGGGACGGAAGAGTGATTCTTCTGACAATATGAACGGTCCCTTACTCTTCCGAATAGGCGTCTCGACCTCGAAGTTGTCAGCATATGCGAGCATGCGTTGAAATGCTGCCTGCAATGCGGGATGGTTTCGCGACCTGGTCTCGACGAGTTCCCACAGCCTCCCATCCAGGATAGCCTGTTTGATCGTTTGAAGCTCCGAGTAACAGGCATACAGGTTGTGGGCAGCGAGGAAACGGTCACGTTCCATGAGCAGCAATCTTCTTACCTTCTCAGGCGTCTTCTTATCGCACGCTGGGCAGCTGCAAGGGAAGTACTCTAGCTCCTCTATCTTCGCGGTGCCTTGCGAAGTCATGTACCGGCCATTTCTTGCGAATAGCGCGTACGAAGCCGAGTCAAATATGTCGCAACCAAGCGCTACTGCGAATGCGAACATCATGGGATGGCCCGCGCCGAAGAGGTGAAGCGGTTTATCGGGGGGGAGACGCAATTTTGCTGCCATTATCATATCTACGAGCGTTTCGAAGCGGTATTGTTGCATGACAGGTGTAGGACTTCCGAGGGCATAGATCGAAAAATTCCGTTTCGCCATTTCTTGCGCAGAGTAAGATACGAGGTCTGGGTAGACGCCGCCTTGGATAGGGCCGACCCAGAGAATATCCTCCCTGCTAACGAGCTTTAACGATTGGTCTGCTCTGCGGAGGGTTTCGTCGACAGTCCATTTTGCCCGTTCCTTCGATCCCTCCTCGCCCGTCGGTACATCTAGGATTACGGCGATGTCGCTGTTTAGTTGCTCTTGAAACCGAATGATCTCGCTCGGTTGAACCTCTACATCCCCGTATTGGAGAATTTGGTAGGCTCCTGAATCTGTTTCAATTACTCCATTGAATCCTAACAGTTCATGTATTTTTGGGACTTCCTTGTCTTCGCGATGTTTCCGCCATACTAAGTATGAGTTTGTGATTAGCGCATTAAAAGAGAAAGTGTCACGTAATTGCTGAGGAGGAATTGTCTGGGAATTTGGGTTCACGACAGGTAGAAGAAGAGGAGTTTCTATGGAACCGCTTTTGGTTCGGACGTACCCTATCCTGCCTAGGAGGTCTTTGTGGCGAATCTCAAAGGACAATTCGGAGTCAAGCTTCGACCAAACGCGCTCAGAAGCAAACTTCTAAACTACTTCGTTAGGGCTGCGCGACCGCGCGGATGAATTCATCGTAAACTTTCTGAACCCTTTCCGCCGCGGGGCCTGTTCCTTCGAGTATTCCCTTCTCTGAAACTCGTATCCGGTCCATCACAACGATTATGCCGGCACCTTCACTCACCTTCACCATCCGTGGAAAGACACGCTCAAGCCTATCCGCTAAGGCTTGCAGGTTGAAGGGCTTCTCGGAACTGAATATTTGAGCAACTTTGTTTCCGCTTATGAAGAGTTTGTGGACGAGACGCCCAGATTCGTCCTTAACATCTGATAGGCATACACTTAGGGAGTGAGAGTCTAAGCCGGACAGCACTCCTGTGTAATTCTTCCCGTCAGTGGTCGAGATAGTGACCACCTTCTGCAATAGCCCGCTGATCTCCTCTAGGAACCTACGATCTGGTAGTGAAGACATGGAATTCGTCCCACCCATGTTCGCTGAGGTTAGTAACATTATCGGCCGTTTTACGGTTCACTAATTTCATCTCTTGATCTCGGGTTTTGGCCTCTTGAAGAACCCGCCTTGCTTCTCTCGGATTTTCTGATCGAGCGACAATCTTCGCATCCGAGGCTCTCACACGTTTACCACAGTAAGGGCACGTACGAGTTTCCTTATCCGATGCACCCAGAAGAAAGCGACCGCAATTCGTGCAAGCCAACACCAGATATTGCTTCTTTGGTTTCTGCAATCCTCCATTACTCCAAGTATCTTTCCAAGTCGTGTTCTCGCTTTAGGGCGGCGATCCAATTGATCGTAACGCTTGCGCTCGCCTGATGCAGCACAATTTGCTTCGCTAGGGCCACACATTTCTCAAGCCTACGAGTCGAAGTATCTAGTTGACGGACCTTCTTTGCCCCATAATAGCTGACTGCAATCATGTAGCACGCATCAAGTATCTCAGCCAAGACATTCTCGCGCACCTTCTTCCCACTCCAGCCTTTCTTGCGGAGCCTCGATTCGAGAACCTTAGGGTGGCATCGTAATACAATGACTTTTCGAGTGCACTCTCTCGGAATACTATCGGCAACGTGTGTCTCGACAATTATCATCGTGCCTTTCGGGATTAGGTTCCTTAGACTCTTCCTTGTTCTCTCTATGTCTACAATCTTTGTCTTTCTTTCGCGATCAATTGCGCTGTATAGTCCTTTAGCGGTAACGAATCGGGTTAGTGATAGGTAGTCCGCATGAATCTCTTTGGCAAGGGCTTTGGAAATTGTGGTTTTGCCTGTTCCAGGTGTTCCAGTAATGATGATAATGTTGCGACGTGAAGAAGGACGGGTGTGTGGTTTCATTTCTTGGGCCTTTCTTTCTTTTCGCTCATGTACTCTCGTATTCCTTCTTTGATGAGCTTGTAAAGTTGCGAATAGGGTATGGTTTGTGGATCCTTCGGCTCTTTGCTTGCAACGTAGTTCCTGATGAACTCTTGAAAATTCTGATCGTCGGGATTTATGTTCTCAGAGTAGAGTTCAAACATTCTGACGATACGGGCGGTCACTCGATCGAGGTATAGGTCTGACAATGGGAAGCGCACCTGTTCGGTGATTTGTGTTAGCTGAAGGCTGCACTAAGCGCGTCATGATCCTCTGTGCTCAGGTTCCATCCCACGGCTCCCGCGTTCTCTCTGACGTGTTCTAGATTTGCGGCTTTAGGTATGGCGACGACTGGTTGTTTGGCGATTAGCCAGTTCAGTGCAACTTGTGCTCTAGTTTTGGCATATTTCCGAGCGATGTCGTCGAGCGTTCGCCACTGCTCGCCTCGCCCGCCCGAAGGAATGTTACCCCGTGCAACGGGGCTGTAGGCAATTATGGTAATGTGCTCCTTTGTGCAGTATGGGAGCAGGTTTTCTTCAATTGACCTCTGAACGAGGTTGTACTCGACTTGGTTGGAAGCTAAGTCTATCTTCGATAGGGCACCCTGAGCTTCACGTGTCTGTTGAACTGAGAAGTTGCTTACCCCTATATTCCGTACCTTTCCTTCGGCCACTAGTTGCTCCATCGCCTTCATTGTTTCGGTTATTGGAATCCTTGGGTTGGGCCAATGCACTTGGTAGAGATCTACATAGTTGGTTTTCAGACGCTTTAGGCTGGATTCGCAGGAATGCAACACGCGCTCGTGGGACAGGTTCTCGGGTGAAACCTTGGTAGCAACGAAAATCCTCTCACGAGCCTCACTCACAGCCTGGGCCACAACCTCTTCTGAATGCCCGTTCGCGTATATTTCGGCCGTGTCGATAAAGCTCATGCCCAGCTCAATTCCTAACCGAAGCGCACGGACGGCGTTCTCATCTCCGCCAAGATGTCTGCTACTGAACCCGCCGATTCCCCAAGTACCTAAACCTAACACGGGGATCTCCACTTTGCTGTTCCCAAGCTTCTTGAACTCCATAGCCATCAGCCTCGCATCCTACCTACACGTTCTAGTATCCATTCGGCGCGCCTTTCTATCTGCTTCGACGACCCGAAATTTGACGGGCCAAACTGTTCAACCACAAATGACGCCACCGCAGAGCCAACCGCGCTTGACCATAACAAGTCGCCTGTTCGAATCCAAGTGACGAGGAAGCCCCCGACGAGAGCGTCACCGGCGCCAGTTGGATCCCGTATACGAGTCGCATAAGCGGGGATTGTGAAGGCCCCTTCATCCCTAGACCAGACAGTTGTTCCTTTCGCACCTTTTGTTACAAGAATTATTCTTGGGCCGAGTTTTGATAAGTTTCGAGGCGTCATCCGCTGTACCCCCATGGCGTGAAGTTCAGGCCGTGACGCCTTCATGACTTCCAGACTTTTCAGCAGGCGGGTATTGTTCCACTTTCTTTGAGAGACGATTCCTGAGCTGCTTAACTGACGCGTGTAGCCCTGCGCTTCCAAGCTCACAACGCAGTCTCGCTTGGCCAAGCGTATGGCTAGTCTTTCTGGAACTTCATCTAAGACCGGCCCTATGTGAACTGCTAACGTCGCGGGAAATCCTTCCAAGTCTGAAGAACTCAGTGGGTCGCATCGGCGTGTAACGCGCATCGTTCTCCCGGCATCGCGATAGTTGATCCTAAAACAAGTTGTTGGGGAGTTGGATATTCGAATGTTCTTGATTGATATCTCACGTTTGGCGATCCAGGCGAACTCCTTTCGCGTGAAGTCTTTGCCTACCCTGCTCATCACAACAACCGATGCATCAAGAGCGCGTGCGGCGAGGCCGGAATAGATGCATGGCCCGCCAAGACTCACGGCGCGAGTTCTTTCTCCACGAGATATGTGGTCTCGAACAATGTGGCCAACTACGGCCAAGTCATATTTCAAAGAGGAAACCTCTAGACGAAATTTCATGCCTTGTTCAGATTGAGCGGAATTATGGGCAAAAGTGGAATTGACCTGTTGGTTTAAGGAGGATATCACGTTAGAACATGGCTTCGCCGCCGTTGATGTGTATGGTCTGACCAGTTATGAAACTCGCCTTGTCTGATGCAAGAAAGGCAGCGACGTATCCAATTTCGTGAGGTTGCCCCATTCTGCCTAACGGAATTCTTTCCAACGCCTCCCTCCGCTCTTCCCCCACTGTCCCTGAGGTCATATCTGTCTCAAACCATCCGGGCGCGATTGTATTGACCGTAATGTTGTATGGCGCCAACTCTAATGCTAAAGCCTTCGTGAGGCCGAGCAACGCCGCCTTAGATGTCCCATAGTGAGCCTCATGGTTGGTTCCAGTAAAGGCGTCGCTTGAGGATATGTTGATTACCCTTCCCCATTTTCTCATCCTCATCTGAGGGGTGAATGCATTCGTGCAAAGAAATGCGTCGTCGACGTTTACAGCCATAATACGTCTCCATTCGTCTTCCTCTATTTCCCACGATTTGAGGTGATGGTGAATTCCAGCATTGTTGACTAGAATGTCGACACCGCCTTTGAACTCGGCCATGACGGTTTCTCGCATTGCGAGAACCTCTTTCTGATTCGAGGCATCGGCTTTAACAACCAAGCTCCGTCGTCCTAGCGCCTCGATGCCGCGTGCAACCTCGGCGGCTTTCTCTTTCTGGGTCTCGTAGTTCACTACAACATTAGCTCCTTCCCGTGCCAGCTCCAATGCGATTCCCCTTCCGATTCCTCTTGAAGACCCCGTAACGAGCGCCAGTTTCTCTGAGACCAACAATCACGTCAACTCAAGTTGAAAATTTTCCGTCACTCGGAAGAGGCAGGCGACAGATACGTTTCATGCGTAACCAGTCACGACTTGAAATGTCTGACAGCATCCTTAACCGCATGAAGGAACATACCAATTTCCTCGATCGTGTTGAAGTGAACTGGACTGGCACGAACAGCAATTGATTTTCCATACGTGTTGAGCGTTCGGGAATAGAAACCACCATGATCTTCTGCTAGTACGGCTATCGCATGCTTCTCCCAAAGGTATTTCGCGACATTCAGTGGATCAGCGTCAGCGATATTGAATGTGAAGGTTGGGACGCGGGAATGAACTTGGGCCAAGTCAGTTATTCCATAGACTTCAACATCAGACATAGTGCATAGCCCTTCGACGCCTTGGGTACCTCCCAACATAGCAACCGACAAGGCATGCTCGTAGCTCTCAATCCAAGTGAGTGCGGCTTTCAAGAGGCGACTACGGCCTGCGTAGGCACCGATCTTTTCTCTTACTTGCGGTTCGACTTTGCTCCCCAACCAGTCCAAGTATTCCATGACTGCACTTATCGAGGCGAACAGTGATTGATCACGAGTGCCCATCTCCCAGTTCGACGGTGGTTCTTCGGGGGCGGGCACAACCTTGTACGGCTTAAGGGACCTAAGAAGGTCCTCGCGACCGTACATGAAGCTGCCGCGTCTACTGAAGAGTTTGTACGCAGAGAAAACGACGAAATCGAAGGGGGTCTTTTGAACGTCTAGCGGAGTATGGGCAACGGTGTGCACTGCGTCTAGGACGGTGTAGGCGGATGCCCCTTTCGCGATCCTTAAGACCCGATCCAAAGGTGTCTTTGAACCAAGAACGTTCGAAACTCCAGCGACCGAAATTACTCTTGTATTTTCATCGACGAGGCTTTCGAGGTGAGACAAATCCAGCAATGCACTTTTAGGGTTGAATCTTGCGAACCTTACCTCCTTAACGAGCCCTCTGCGTTTGAGTTCTAGCCATGGGCTTATGTTCGCATAATGCTCATAGTCTGTTGTGACTACGTTCTCTTTTCCTGACAGTTCCTTCCCGATTGCGTAGCTGAGCTGGAAGATTAGGCTGGTCGCTGATTCGCCTGAGACGATGCAGTTGGCGTTAGGTGCGTTCAGGAGATCGCTGACCGCCCGTCTTCCTTCAGATATGACTTCTTCGTTTCTCTTGGATTCCCATGCAGGGCCGTCAACATTTGCGGAACAATCTATTCGTGCCTTTGCCTCCGCGTCAGCAGCACGTTGCAGAACCAGCGAACCAGCGGCGTTCTCGAAAAAGACTCTGCGTCTTCCATTTGCATCAGTGTCGGCCCTAGGAAACCCGTTCCGTATTAGCGGTAGGAGTTCGTATTGGCTTTCAGTACTCTTCGAAACCAACGATATATCGCGTCAGGCTTCGTTGGCTCACTATAATTATTTCCGGCGAATTCCTAACCGCTGTAGGAGTTTTGATGCCCTAAACATCCCAGAACGGTCGAGCATTCTAGTCTGCCATATCGTCCGGCAGCTTGTACCATTGGACTTTTTCTCCTACGGTTCAAGTGTTAGCCTGTCCTTGAGGTCTATTTTGTGGCACATGTCGAATTGATCAAGGAATATGTCCACTCTTCTTTCATTTGGTAGGTCGAAGAACATTAGTCGGCTGCCACCGCGCAGAGCATTGAACATGTCA
>Ga0181527_1000366_pt1 | contig 52477 bp, 41 predicted proteins | sample PEATcosm2014_Bin_30_FD_119762 | JGI IMG/M metagenome (GOLD analysis project Ga0181527, IMG submission 119762) | Peatland microbial communities from MTU Mesocosm Facility, Houghton, MI, USA - PEATcosm2014_Bin06_60_metaG | ecosystem: Environmental > Terrestrial > Soil > Wetlands > Peat | place...
AGAAGCATTTTCCCTACGGGATCTAAAGGGCAGAGCCCTTTCCATATCTTCATGATCTTCATGTTTATTCCAGAATTCCAGAAAGTGGGCTTGATCTCATTTTGGCCAAGAACAAGTATACCCGCTCCAATTCGAATTTCCTTGAACCGTATATCGCAAAAATATGCATTGACAGCTCACTCCCTAACGTCAATCAAATACAGGGCCATTGCCTTCAGCGCAACGGGCCTGATCCTCGAAAGCCCGGCTCCCGCGACTGCGGCCGAAACCGCCTCCGGACTCAGCCGGTGACCGAGCGGCGGCCCCAGTTCCTCCTGCCGATACGGCCATTCGAGCACCGCGATCCATGTGCGGGCGATACGCCTGCATTCCCTGAGGGTGATTGCCGGATCGTCAACTTCGTGCAGCAGATGGGCCAAGAACACGAGATCGAACGATTTGTTTGCAAAGGGGAGATGTTCGGCAGTTGCCGCGGCAACAGCAGCGGCCGGGACAAAGCCGCGCGATGCGCCAAGCATGCGCGGATTAAGGTCCACGCCCGCGCAAAACAGCCCGCGCGCCTTAAACGCTTCGAAGAATATCCCGCTGCCGCAGCCGGCGTCCAAGACCGAAGCCGGGTTCGCCCCATCCAGGCATAAGTCAACCACGTGCGGAACTTCCAGCGCCGCCAGCCTCTCCGGACGCCGCAAGCGTTCAATGTCGCCGGTAAATGTGCGCTCGTTGGTTTTCATAGAATTCTTCCGGTTTTTGTTCGTGACAAAAGTCTCGCGGTGCCCCCGCAGCAGAAGCTTGGAATTCACACTACTTCTTGTTGGGGGCCACCCAGAGAGGGGTGTGGGTGCAAATCGCCTCCCAATGTCTTTCGGCGGGAGGCAGCTGCACCCCAGGGGAGATTCTTCTCCCCTCCAAAAACGCCTTTATTCTATTTCATTCGTTTGTCAATCGGCACAAATTCCCTTCGCCTCGGGCCGATGTAAATCTGGCGCGGACGCCATATCTTGCCCTTGTCGTTTTCCATGGTCTCTTTCCAGTGTGCGATCCAGCCCGGGAGCCGGCCGATGGTGAACATGACGGTGAGCATGTTGGTGGGAATGCCTATTGCCCGGTAGATAATACCGGAGTAGAAATCCACGTTCGGATAAAGCCGCCGCTCCACGAAATATTCGTCTTTGAGCGCAGCCTCTTCGAGTTCCATGGCAAGATCGAGCAGAGGATCCGCCACGTTGAGCCTGGGGAGAAGGTCGTGGCATATTTTCTTGACGAGCCGGGCCCGGGGGTCGTAGTTCTTGTACACGGCATGGCCGAACCCCATGAGCTTGAACTTGTCACTTTTGCTTTTCGCTTTCTCCAGGTACTTCTTGACGTTCCTCCGGTCCTTGCGTATTGCGTCAAGCATTTCGATGACGGCCTGGTTTGCGCCGCCGTGAAACGGGCCCCACAGGGCCGAAATCCCCGCGGAGATCGCGGCGTACAGGTTGACGCCCGTGCTCGCAACGAGTTTGACGGCCGATGTCGAGCAGTTCTGTTCGTGATCGGCATGGAGAATGAGCAGCTGGTTGAGTACCTTGACAATATCGGGATTCAGCTCGTATTCTGCGACCGGCGACGAGAACATCATACTGAGGAAGTTTGCGCAGTACGAGAGGTCGTGGCGCGGGTACACCACGGGCTCACCGCGCGACTTCTTGTAGGAAAACGCGGCAATGGTGCGCACCTTGGAAAGCAGGCGCGCCTCGGTGATGTCGAAGCTCGGGTCGTCGTACCCAAGGTACGGGTAAAAGCTCGACAGCGACGTCACCATCGCGGACAATATGGCCATAGGATGCGAATTCGGCGGGAACCCGGTAAAGAAATGGTGCATGTCCTCATGGATCATGGAGTGATCATTGAGGTAGCCGGAAAACTTCTTGAGTTCCGATGCCGTGGGCAGTTTCCCCTGCACGAGCAGATACGCGACTTCCACGAAGGTACAGTTCTCCACCAGGTCTTCGATGTCGTATCCCCGGTAACGGAGAATGCCGTTTTCGCCGTCGACAAAGGTGATGTTCGACAGCGTGGATGACGTATTGGCGAACCCGTTATCGAACGTGAGGAACCCGCTCCCGGCGCGCAGTCCGGTGATGTCGATCCCTTTTTGGCCTTCGGTTCCCTCGATGACCGCAAGCTCGATGCGCTTTCCGTCAACGACGAACGCTGCCTTTCTTGTGGACACGGGCGCCGGATGGGGCGAATGCTTCTTCATTGCAGAGAAATCCTTTGCGAAAATGGAAAAGGAACCCTTTGCACCTGCTTGAAAAATATATCTTGTCGGTCGGTCAAAGAACAGGGGATAATGCTCGAATCCCGCGCTTGGCATGTCAATGCCAACCACTGGCTACGCAAATGAACGAAGGCGAACATGTATTTTATGAAACGACCACTAACAAAGGATGACGCGCATGAACGATCCGGAAGAACCCGGTAAAACGGATCAGAAAAAAACCGCTATCGTCACCGGCGGCAGCAGGGGAATCGGCAGGGCGATTTCCGAGCGGCTTGCGGCAGACGGGTATCATGTGGTCATCAACTTCCGCTCGAACGCGACGGAAGCGGAAGAGACGCTCGGCCGCATCCGGAGCGCCGGAGGAACGGGCGAGTTGTGCCAATTCGACGTGTCGGACAGGAGTGCCGTAAGTAAAGCCATGAAGGATGTGCTCATTCGCCACCCTGCGGTGGACGCGCTTGTGTTGAGCGCGGGCATCCGCCACGACGAGCTGCTCGTTTTCATGACGGAAGAGCACTGGGACGCGGTGCTCGCAACCGATCTGTTGAGTTTTCACGCCGTGGTGAAACCCGTGGTGAAGCAGATGATTCTCAACAGGCAGGGCCGCATCATCGTGATTTCGTCGACTTCGGGCGAAAGCGGGCTTCCCGGCCAGGTCAACTACTCCGCCGCAAAGGCGGGGCTCATCGGTGCGGTAAAGGCGCTTGCGCTCGAGTGCGCCAAACGGAACGTGCTTGTCAATGCAGTAACGCCCGGATTCATTCAAACCGACATGACCAAGGCGCTTGCAGCCAAGGAACTTGCGCAGAGGATCCCCATGGCGCGGGTCGGAAAACCTGAGGAGGTCGCGTCCGTGGTATCGTTTCTTGCATCGAAGGGCGCGAGCTATATCACCGGACAGGTGATAGGGGTCAATGGCGGAATTTACATGTAATCCGGCGCATTGAAGAACCCCGCCCCAAGTGGCGGGGAATGCGCGGGCTGTGGCATTCAAGAAACAACACATGCTTGACATATCGAAACAGTCTATTCGCAGCACAAGGGTGCTCGTTGCGTTGGTTCTTGCTGCCGGCGCTGCGTTCCACGCCTTTTCCGCGATCGACACCGTCGGCACCGGCGGCCTTGTCAAAGGGCAATGCCGTCCGGCCCTCGATGCGCTGGGCCGGGATTCGGCTGTGGCCGATTCAATGTTCTGGCGCCTCAAACAGGGGATAGCGCATTTCAACTGCCTGGATTACGAGCGTGCAGTGGAGCAACTAAGAAGATGCGCCACCGATTCATCTCTGCTGCGGGGAATCGCGCTCGAGCTCATCGGCGACATAGAGACCACTCGAGCAAGACCTTCCGATGCGGCAACGGCATATCTGTCGGCACAGCGGGACTCGCTCCCCGCGGCAGTGCTGCAGGATATTAGGGAGAAAATGTATGGTCTTGTCAAGGCGCATCCCGAGCTCTCCGCATCGTTTCCTGAGCTTGCCGCTCTTGCCGCCGAAAAGAAATTCCTCCTCGAACAGGCCGTGGACACCACGGGGCCCCACATCGACTCTCTCATGAAGGCGGGGCAATGGAAGGCGGCAGATAGCGCGCTTGCAAAGGAGATAGACACGACAGCATCAAAAAAGAATTGCAGGCTCATCGACTTTGTTGCCGGGGATAAGCCGCCCGACTCCGTGTTTTCAACGGCGCTCCTGTTCAGGCTGTCGCGTTCGGCGTATGCATGCAAGGAATATACGCTGGCCGATTCCTTCCTTGGCCGGGCCGAGACGCGAACGGATTTCGCTCGAACGGTTGCAAAGAAAGACTACACGTTTCTCAAAGGGTTTGTAAGCTTCTCCCTTGGCCGGTACGGCCTCGCCGTGAAGAACCTTCTGGAGTTCCAGAAGAAATACGGGCCCGCTCCGGACGTCGTGCTTGCTCTCGCCAGGTCGAACCGTTTCCTTGCAAACGATTCGGCCGCCCAGGGCTGGTACAACCGGTTTGTAAAGCTATACCCGAAGCACCAGAACGCACCCGACGTGTTCTGGCACCTTGCCTGGAAAGAAGAAGAAGACGAGCATTTCGAAAAGGCCGTGGGGCTGTACCAGAAGCTGTACGCGCTCAAGAAGAATTCGTCCAAGTCGGATGAGGCATACTTCCGCAAGGGAGTCTGCTGGTACAAGGCCGGCAGATATGCACGGGCGTGCTCCTCGTTTGCGGCGTTTGCAAAGGTGTTCTCCGAAGTCCCCCTTGCGGCCGGCGCTCTTTACTGGAAGGGAAAAAGCCTTCTGGCCCTTGGAAAGACCAGGGAGGCCGCGGAAGCGTTCGCCACGGTGGTGCGAACCACGCCGACCGATTTCTATGCATTCAGGGCCCGGGAGGCGCTCACACTCTCGGCGGACACAACTTGTTTTCCCGCGATTGACACTACGTTTGGCGCCGCGGCCACGCGTGCGTGGATCGATTCGGTGTCGCCCTTGCCGCGGCAGGCGATCTCCAAAGCGGACAGCCTTTCGTTTGTGCGGGGCAGCATGCTCGCCCTGTGCGGCCTCACCGGCCGGGCGAGCATGTTTCTTGACGGATTGGAAACCCGCTATGCATCGAACCTCGGCCTGCAATTCGACGTTGCGTCGATGTACAAAGACGGAAACAATCCCACGTTGTCGTTTCGCGTGGGCCGCAGGCTGTCGTGGCGGATCCCGGCCGCGTGCCGCGCGGTGATGCCGCTTCCGCTCTTCGAGATCCTGTACCCGACTCCTTTTCCGGATCTTGTGGCGGGCGAAGGGAGCAAAAACGGCGTTGACCCCTACCTGGTGCTCGCGGTGATGCGCCAGGAAAGCGTGTTCGACGTGGACGCGCTGTCCCGCTCGGGCGCTATCGGTCTCATGCAGATCATGCCGTTTACCGGCAGGGCCATTGCGCAGAAGCTCGGCGAACCCTTTAGCGCCGATTCTCTCCTCAACCCGCAAACCAACATCAGGTACGGTTCCTTTTACATACGGCAATTGCTCGACCAGTTCAAGGGGAACATGGTGCTTGCGCTGGCAAGCTACAACGGCGGTCCGCCCCGGGCGTCGGAATGGTACGCAAAGAACAAACGGGAGACATTCGATCTTTTTGTCGAGGACATCGGGTATACCGAAACGCGCGGGTATGTGAAAAAGGTCCTGGCAAATTACTGGACCTACCGCCTGTTTTCGGCGCGGCGGTCTTTTAATTGACGGCTGACTACGGGTACGACATGATGCAGAAGATCAAAAGGGCACGTGGGGATGCGGCCGATCTGCACATTTTCTTGCTTTCCATCGCCCGATATTGTTTTTTTTAAGCTATTCAATTCCACCACAAGGAGCGTCTATGAAAATGCACGTGATCGCCGTTTCTCTTTCGCTGGTTGCCGTGTCGATTGGCGCCGGCCAGAAGCACGAAACAAAAATCGATTCCATGTCCTATGAAACCGGCGCCGAATGGAAAATATACCAGACCGGCGGCGCGGTGCGGGCGTTCGCGCTGAACGGCGGCGTGATTTGGTCTGTCACCGAGGCCGGCGTTACGTCTCTCAACACGGCCACCGGCAAGAAAAGCGACATGCAGACCTACAAAGATCTGGGCGGCATTCCGTGTGCCGACGCCACCTGCATTGCCGTCGATAATGGAGGTGTGGCCTGGATCGGCACCAAGGCCGGGCTTGTCATGAAGACCAAGGATTCGTTCAAGGTTTTCAAGAAAGAAAGCGGCCTTTCGGACAATGCCGTCAACAAAATCCTTCCTGTAAAGGGCGGCAAACTGTGGGTCGCAACGGACAACGGCGTGTCGCTGTACCAGGGGGGCGCCTGGACCGTGTATGGAACCAAGGACGGGCTTGCCGGCGACAAGGTCCGCGACATCGTTGCCGGACCCAACGGCGCCATCTGGTTCGGCACCAACAAGGGGATTTCCGCTTACGACGGGTCAGCCTGGACCAACCATACCATGAAAAACGGCCTGAGCTGGAACGACACAAAGGCCCTCGCGTATGACGGCCGGGCAAACGTCATCTGGGCGGCGGTCGGCGACAAGGACATGAATTCCTATGATGGAAAATCGTGGAAAGTGTTCATGGAAGTGGCTGAGGGCGTTATCGCCATAATGGCCGACACCCAAAGCAGGATTTGGATCGCCACCGCCTCCGGGCTAATGAAATTCAACGGAGAGGAATGGATCTCCGACCCACAGAAGATCGGCATTACCGCTGCCCAGGTCACCCAGATGGCCCGCGACGAAAAGGGCAATTTGTGGTTCGGCATGGAATCCGGAGTGCTCAAGCTGGATAATCCCTATCCGTATTGAGGTGGGCCCGCCTGACAACCGAGGTGATGATTACATGTATATTCACTACCGGGAGGTACCTTGCGCATGGAGAAGATCAGGATAGGCGTGATAGGCGTGGGCAATTGCGCCAGCTCCCTCCTCCAGGGCATCCGTTACTACGGCGGCAGCGGCGGCACAGACGCCATCGGCCTCATGCACCGGAACATCGGCGGGTACGGGCCGTGCGACATCGAAGTCGCGTCAGCCTTCGATATTGACAAAAGAAAAGTGGGCAAGGACGTCAATGACGCCATCTTCGAACGTCCCAATTGCACCACGGTGTTCTGCCCGGACATGCCCACAGCCGGCGTGACGGTGTCGATGGGACGGATCCTCGACGGCGTTGCCGACCACATGAAGAATTTTGAAGCCGACTACACGTTTGTGCCCAGCAGCGAAAAAGAATCGGACGCCGGTACCATTGTCTCCATCCTCAGGGAAACGCACACCGAAATGCTGCTCAACTACCTGCCCGTCGGTTCCGAAGAGGCAACCCGGTTCTACGCCGAATGCGCGCTGGATGCCGGAGTCGCCTTTATCAACAACATGCCGGTGTTCATCGCGAGCAGCCCTTCCTGGGCACAGCGGTTTGCAGAGAAGAACATCCCGCTCATCGGCGACGATATCAAGGCCCAGCTCGGTGCCACCATCACCCACCGCACGCTTACCGACCTGTTCCGTAAGCGCGGCGTGAAGCTCGAACGAACCTACCAGCTCAACACGGGCGGCAACACCGATTTTCTCAACATGCTCAACCGCTCGCGCCTCGCCTCGAAAAAGGAGTCAAAGACCGAGGCGGTGCAGTCGGTTGCCGCCAAACGCCTTGCTAAAAGAGATATCCACATCGGGCCGAGCGACTATGTTCCGTGGCAGAACGACCAGAAGGTGTGCTTCATCCGCATGGAGGGGAAGCTGTTCGGCGACGTGCCCATGAACCTCGAAATGCGCCTGAGCGTCGAAGACTCGCCGAATTCGGCGGGCGTGGCCATCGATTCCATCCGTTGCTGCAAGCTCGCCCTCACCCGCGGCGTGGGCGGTGCGCTGTGTTCACCGTCTGCATATTTCTGCAAGCATCCGCCGACACAATTTCCCGATGATGAGGCCTACAGGATGACGGAAGAGTTTATCGAAGGGAAGCGAAACAGCTAGTAGTTTCCTTCTTGGTGGGGGAAGTCTCCCCCTTTTTACGAACGCAAGATCCGTTGCGCCGCTCTTACACCGCACCGCATGACCTGCAAATACCCGCCGAAAAAATCCGTCCAGGCATTCGCAAGGTGGATGTTCTTTATAGGTAGCCTAGAAATTGCGCGCAGGTGAGCGTGCATGCCGAGCGAACAGTCGTATCCGACAATTGCGCCGCAGGGATTGCCGGTATACTCGTGGAACGTGCGGGGAGTGGCGAGATCCACCACCGCGCAGTGAGAGGAGATGCCGGGGCACAGCCCGTTGAGCTTTGCAAGAATGCGGTCGGTCATTCGTGCCTTGGATTCCCGGTATTCCTTTTCGGGAAGCGAAAGCCAGGGCGTGCTTCCGGCGCTGCATACTGCGCTTATCACCGGCTGCGGCCGGGTAAGGTCCGGCACGATAAGCGACATGATCTCCGGGACGAGGGACGCGTCCTGGCTGTCGATCGTTTCATCGACGTTGCTGTTTGGAAATCCGACCGTGATGGCGCGGTCCAGGCCGAGTGCGGCGCAGGAACAATCGAGACCCGCGTGCAGCTGAAGCACCGGCATGCTGGGCCTGAGGCGGGAAAGGTGCCCCAGGAAATCCCGTGGAAAAAAACGCCGCCCCACGAGCGTGTCAACCAGGTCGTTGGTATTGATATTTGCGACAATCGCGTCCGCCGCAAGCCGCCTGCCTGTCGAAGTCGTGACGCTGCGGGCCCTGCCGCTTCCCACCTCTATGGAAAGCGCCTCCTCGTTTGTGAACAGCTCCGCGTCAAGCCCCCGAAGCCTCTTGACAAGAGCATCCGTGAGGGACTGGCCGCCGCCGGAAATGGTGTACATACCGGTGCTTGCCAGCAAAGAAAACATCATGACGAAATTGATGGCCGGAAGTTTCTTCATAGGTAGCGCAAGAAAAACGGCGGGCTGGAATACGAACAGCTTGAGCGCGGGGTCGCGGAAGAAGTGCCCCAGAAACGCGTCGGTGGAAATGGCCGCACAACGGAGAAAAACAGGCGCCTTTGGAACAAACCGCGCAATGGCGGCGAAGCGGCTGCCCCTTTCCATCAGAAGGTCGGAATATACCGGGGCGTGACGCGACATAAAGGACATAAACCGGCTTATTCCCCGCCGTTCTGCGGGGAAATAACGGACGCACGCGTCAAAAAATGCCTCGCTCGCCGTGGGCACGTCGTAGGGAACGGGCCCGATCTGCATACGGTAAGGGCTGTCGAGCTTCACAAATGATACTTCAGCAGAGATGCCGAGGGCTGCAGTCAGCCGTTCGAACAGTTCGCCTTTTCCGCCCGCCGGGAGCGCATGAAGTGCGACGTCGAACGTGTATCCCTTGCGTTCAAACGAGGTTGAGTAACCCCCCGGCCGCGGCCGTTTTTCGATGACGGTGACGCGCGCTCCTGCTTGCGCAAGCGCAACGGCCGCGGCAAGCCCGCCAAGCCCCGAGCCTATCACCACAACGGATTTTTCGGCCATGCTCTGATTTGGGTTGAATCTGGTTGAAACGCGTGATAGTATTATATATTGTAGACGCAGCAGCCCCGATTAAAATACGTCACCAGACAAGGAATGCGCGTATGAAAAGGTCGAACGTGTCCGGATGTTTCCTGTTGTTCTTCGTGGCCCTCCTGCTGTCATCCGGAGTTTCCTGGGGTCAATACGGTTCCTTGAACGTAGCTCCGTCCGCATCGCCGAGAACTCCCGGAAAAACCAATATCGCCGTTATCAACATGAAGAACACGTCGGGCGTCACCTCGGGAGAAATTGAGGTGATCAGCGACAGGCTGAGGGGCGAGCTGTTTAATACCGGGAAAGTAAACGTGATGGAGCGCGACCAGATGCAGGAGATCCTCAAGGAGCAGGGGTTCCAGCAGTCGGGCGCGTGCACCAACGAGGCGTGTATGGTGGAAATGGGGCAGTTGCTCGGCGTGGAGCAGCTTATCACCGGATCGCTCGGCAAGGTAGGGTCAATGTTTCTTGTCAACCTCCGCGTGATCGACGTAAAGACCGCAAAGATCGTCAAGGTGGTATCCGTGGACATAAAGGGAGATCTCGAGGAGGTCGTGTCGCAGCTTCCCGGTATCTCGTCACAACTTGTGGCGCCCGTTACGCAGAATGAACAATCGGCGACGCTTGAAAAGAAGGGAGAGGCGGCGAAGCCTGAGGTCGTTAAGGAGGCCAAAGAGGAATCGAAGGTGGAAACAACGCCGGAAGTTACGGATGAGCGGAAGGAGAGGAACAAGAACCGCTCGGGTATGAGGCTTGCGTTTAATTTGTATGGTAATGGGCTTGTTGCAAAGACTCATGTCACGCATTATGACGAGAATGGAAATAACACGGGCACCGACGTGTATACGGCTGCCGAAAGCCTCTACACATTTTCGCCGCTGCTCAATCCTCAGGTCAAATTTTTCTTCAAGGCGGGACCGTTTATCACGATAGATGTGGGTCCCAGTTATGCCTATGAGGCAATCGAATCCAAGTACGGCGGCTATAACAATGGAAACTATTACCAATACGGAGACTATCTCAACGTTTTTGGGCTGGCTGTCGGCGTCAATTTTGTCAAGCGGTGGTATCCGGTTAAAATGAATATAGGGTTAATGCTGGATTTCAATGGCCTTCTGAATATGGAAGAATACAAGTTTACCGATCCGACCTACACAGGAAATCCCGATTCGGTTTCCCTTCATAGCTCCGTAAACGCTTCGGTCGGCCTACGGGCCGGTGCGGAGATAATGGTGGGAAAACATGTCGGCTTTAACCTGGATTTGCTTCTCCAGTATTCGTATTTTGAAACCGAGCAGGATGAATATGATTCTCCCGACGGCACCTACTACAACAAGTGGTTCCTGAGCTACCTATTGCCTATATTCGGCATCGGTTTCGGGGTGAATTATTATTATTGACGCGGCAGAGGAGCTTCTTGCTTATAGACACTCCGCGAAGCTCCCGTAGCCCTCTCGATGCCGCCATTGCCGTAAAGTCAAGCAACGTCGAAGATTGGAATTGGTACGCGCATCCGATCATGAACAAAAGGTAACTACGCTAGAGCGGCCCTGTGTCGACGGTTAATTGCCCAGATAGAATACCGCAATCGCCCCAACCATCAACAATCCTGCAAGTATCCTGAGCAGCAAGACGGTAACCGAAACTTTTTCTTCAATGTGCCCATACCCCCGTTGGGCCACGTACGATCCGGCGCCGATGGACAGAACGCCCCGCGACGATTGAACGATGTTGCCGAACACCACGCCGATGCTTCCGAAACAGCCGAACAAGAAAAGAATGCCCGCATACCAGAATACCGCAAACGGCAATGCCGCTTTCCATCGTGACAAGGTGTTGACGCGAAAGAACGGGAGGCACGCTGTCGCCGCGAGTGCGCACACGAGGTAACAAAGACAGGTGCTGAGCACCGATGCGGAAAAAAGGCCGAGATAGCTGAACCGCGAAATCAGCTGTTTGATGCAGAGGTCGGACAGCGAGTAAAAGAAACATGCGCCAAGCACCCATGCCCAGCCCGATGCCGTCATGCGGGTGCCGAGCAGGCCAAGAAGGTATGCCGCTCCAATGCTGAGTGCAATGCCGCTCCATTGGAGCAGGGAAAAATGCTGGCCGAGAAATGCCATGCTTATCGCGGCAAGGATGATGATCTTGAGCCCGAGCAGCGGCGATATCCGCGACGCATCTTCGGTCTTGAGCGCGAGGAAGAAACATGCCTGCGCAGCCAGGTATGAGGCAGCGCCGAAGAAAAGTGGAAACGCGTAACTCGACAAAAGGGGCATTTTCCCGGGAATGAAAAACGGCAGCAAAACCAGAGAAAAGACGCCCATGATACAGTGGCCTGCAACGAGAAGGCCGATGGTACTTCTTTCGAACGCCGCCACGTAGCGCTTGGAAAACAAGTATGAGCCGGATTGAAAAATTGCGGCGGCAAAGCCGAGCAGGATGCCTGTTACCATCACGCCCTTCGCCTGTTTATGGAGAGCGCGTAGGCCAGAAAAGCCGCGCCGTGCTTGACAAGGCGCAGATAGCTGTGCGGGCATTCAATCAGCATTCTGCGGTAGATTTTCCGCATGTACGCGCGCTGGTAAAACCCCTTGATGAATTCGCGGTAATGAAACTCGAGTTTCTCGCGCGACGGTATTTCCCTGGGAACAAAGACAAAGTGCTCGCAGTCCATTTTTGGCCATTCGTCTTCGAATTCGCCGAAGGACCGGATTCCGGCAGTTATGGGTGCGCCGGGAAAGGGGGTGAAAGCAGTGATGTTTGCGTCCTTGAGCGGGAGCGACAAGGCCAAATCCCGTGTCTTGACAATAGATTCTTCATGTTCGCCCGGAAACCCCATCATGAACAGGCCCTTTACATACAGGCCGCCGGCTGCAAGTTTTTGGGTATCGCGGCGAACAACCTCAAGGGTCAGCCCGCTCTTGTGCCGGTCGAGAAGCGTCTGGTCGCCGCTCTCGATGCCGACGTTTACCATAAAGCATCCGGCGCCCTTGAGAAGGCCGATAAGTTCGTCGTCGACATGGCCGAGACGCACGATGCAGTTGAAGCTCACCCGCGGTCGTATGTTGACAAGCAGGCCGCACAGCCGCGCCACGCGTTCCCGGTTGAGCGTAAAGAGGTCGTCGTAGAAATTGACGTGCCGCACGCCGAAGTCCCTCGCAAGATGAGAAACAAGCCCGGCCGTGTATTCCGGCGAATTGAACCAAAACCCCTTTCCGAACACCGAACGGTCGCAGTAGGAACACTGGTACACGCACCCGCGCGACGAGATGACGTTCGCGCCGGGATGCCGGGGATATGAAAACAGCGGCATCACATAGCGTTTGGGGAACCCGCTCAGGAGGTCGTAGGCCGGATAGGGCAAGTTGTCCATCTCGCACGGTACCGGCGCAGGCCCGTGATCGATGGCCGCGCCGTTGCGGAAGTACAGGCCTTCCACCTGAGGATGTGGAACTCCGTTTACAAGCTTGAGCATTGAATACTCACCTTCACCGGCAACAGCGAAATCGATGTCGGGGAAGTTCTTCAAGATGAGCTCTTTTCCCCATGAGACGTGCACGCCGCCGAATACGGTTTGTATAGCGGCGTTTTTCAGCTTTGTCAGCCGCGCGACCTCATAGGCGTCAAGAAAGGACGAGGTGATGGAAGTAAATCCCGCGAAATCCGGGCGCAGGTCCGCGATCCTCAGCGCCCACGCTTCGTTGGAAATCGTATTGTTGAGCGCGGCGTCGAGAATTTCTACCTTGTGGCCTGCTTCGCGTACCACGGCGGCAATTGATGCAAGACCGATGGGGGGCATGACGCAGGCGAGAGTATGAAGCCGCCTGGACTTTGGGTCAAGGGAAAAGCCGCGGGGGTTGAATAGAACGATTTTCATTACTTGATTCTCCGCCGGCGCTGCGACCGTCCGATCAACGCGAACTCGATATACATATATACCTCGAGTTCTGCACCGCTTCAGCTTTAACCCACCCCTCCTCGCTTCGCTCGGTTTTCCCTCTCTTTTCCCTCTTCAGGGATGCCCGAAGGGGCACAAGAGAGGGGAGTAAGGGGTGAGTTGTAGATTCTGGATACCTCGAAGCTTGCTTCGGGGTAGTTCATTCTTATTTTAGATAGAATCTCTCTGTGTCCTCCGTGTCTCCGTGGTGAACCTTGCCTATCTCGCCAGAAATTCCCACAACGGCCCAACCACACCCAGTGCTCGCAGATTCTTCACCACCTTCGCGTTTTCTTCCGGAAGTTCCCCAATCACCCAGTTTCTTGATTCCTGCGAGAAGGCTTCGAGCAGGACGAAGATTCTATCTTTTGTCAGGTACGGGGAAACATAGAAGTACGGCGGAAGCAGGTCCGTTTCCCCTGTAATAACACCTTCGGAACGTGCGCGATCGTACAAGGCTGTGTGCGGGTATATCCGCATTCCGACAAAAGGAAAATGAACCGTTTTCCTGAGCCGTTTGGAGTTTTCAAAGCTTTCCCGTATTGTTCTCTCGGTTTCGCCCGGCCCGCCGACGATAAGAAAGTGAGCGTAGTGAATTTCTTCCCGGCGGGCGTATTCGCTGGAGCTGAACACGTCGTCGAAGGTGAAATGCTTCCCATACTCGAAAAGGACGCTGTCGGAAAAACTGTCGGATCCGAATTCAATATGAGAAAGCCCCGCCCGCGCCATGAGATTCATGAGCTCCCGCGTAAGGCCCTGCGGCCGTAGAAAGCACCCCCACGAAAGCTTCAGGTTTCGCCTGAGTATTTCTTCACACACGGCAGTAACATGACCGGGCGACGAATTGAACACCGAATCGACGATGAAGAAATAGCGCGCCCCTGATTTTGCTATCTGTACCAATTCGTCGCCGATTGCGCCAGGGTTCTTCAGCCTGACCGTGGTTCCTTCGATGACCGGATAGGTGCAGTAACAGCATGTGTACGCGCAGCCTCGTTGCGTCTGCACGTTCAGCATGGCGCTTTTGTCAAGGTAGAACCGGACAAGATCAGGGGGAAGAATAGGCGGTGCTATGGTAGAATGTTCGCACGGCTTTTGAGGATTGGCGACGATCCCGGAGTGATCGCGGAACACCAGTCCGGGAATCCGACCGTACTGCCGTTTGCCGGAAAGAGCATCAAGAAGGAGTACAAAAGACTCTTCAGCTTCTCCCGCGATCCCGAAATCCGCACCCGACTCCGCAAGAAGCCTTTGAGGAAACAGCGCAAACCCGCTCCCGCCGATGATTATGGGAGCCTTGGTGAGTGAGCGGATTCTTTGGGAAAGAACGGAAAGTTCCTCCGTAAAAGAACGCGTGTTCCGGATCTGGAGGTCGTCTATGTTTCGAAGAGAAAGGCCCACAAAGTCGGGATCAAATGAACGGACGGATTTTTCAATCGCTTCGGCGTCGACCGCACAGTCGGCCATCTTAACCATGTGTCCTTCACGTGACAATGCCGCCGCGACATGCGCGAGCCCCAGGGGAAAAACCGGGTAGGGCGTTGTGCATCGGTTCACGCTGACAAGAAGGATTTTTGAGGGCATGTGCGTACATGATCCTGACGATCGCCGTGAATTTGTTTGTTTTTCACGGTTGGGCGACAACAATCGCGCCGAGCAAGGCGAGGGTAATGCCCGGCTCTCTCCAACAAGAAGTTCAAGCATCCAAAACTACCTGATCGCGGTTACAATCTGCAAGAATGCCCTTCTTGCACACGGAACCTACGTGTGTTATTTTGACAGGACAGGCGACCGTTTCCTTCACCCCTTAAAGGGCGCTATGCCGCACGACAACGTTCTCGTCATCATGCCCACGTACAACGAACGCGAAAATATCGGGTTGATTATCCCCGAAATCAAGTCCCTGCTTCCGGACGTGCACATTCTCGTGGTTGACGACAACTCGCCCGACGGCACTTCGCAGTTTGTTAAGGAGCTTGCCAAGAAATATACGGGAGTGTTTGTGCTCGACAGGCCGGCCAAGGAAGGCCTTGGCAAGGCATATGTGAGCGGGTTCTCTTGGGCGCTTGAGCGATCCTACGAATTTATTTTCGAAATGGACGCCGATTTTTCGCACGATCCCAAGTACCTGCCCGATTTTCTGTCGGCGATTCAGGACAAGGACCTGGTGATCGGCTCGCGGTATATTCGAGGCGTCAACGTGGTGAACTGGCCCATGAGCAGACTTTTGCTCAGCTATTTCGGCAACCTTGTCGCACGGATCATCACCGGCATCCCGGTGCGGGATTGCACCGCGGGGTTCAAATGTTTCCGACGGAAGGTGCTCGAGACAATCCGGCTCCACCAAATCGATTCTTCCGGGTATTCGTTCCAGGTGGAGGTGAATTATCTTGCGTGGAAGAACAAGTTCAGAATCGCGGAAATCCCCATTGTTTTTACAGACAGGAGACGCGGCGTATCGAAGATGTCCACCAAGATCGTCCGCGAGGCCCTCATTCTCATCTGGAAGCTTCGCCTTCTGTCGGCTTTCAACAGGATATAGCCGGTGCCCTCCCGCGACATTCTTATTTCTATCGTTATTGTCAATTTCAGGGTCCCCGAGTACCTGAAACGGATGCTTCTTTCCCTCCGCGAGGCCGACCTGTACGGCCAATCGGAAGTCATTATCGTTGACAATGCCTCCCACGACGATTCGAGAAAACTCATCACTGCGGAATTTCCGGAAGTGATCTGGGTGGGGCTCAAGAACAACATCGGGTTCGGCAAGGCGTGCAACGTTGGCGCGAAAAGCGGCCGCGGTACGTTCTTGCTTTTCTTGAACCCGGACACGTTGGTGTCCAAGAACACGCTCCGGGAATGCGCCGAGTTCATGCAGTCGCACCGGGACGCAGGAATGATGGGGCCCAAGATCCTCAATGCCGACGGCTCGCTGCAGGCAGGATGCAGGCGCAGTTTTCCTTCCCCGCTCGTGGCGTTTTACCGCTTGGCCGGCCTGAGCAGGCTTTTTCCCAAAAGCAGCCGGTTCGGCCGCTACAACCTCTCATATCTCGATCCGGACGCGCTCTCCGAAGTGGACGCCGTGTCGGGGTCGTTCATGTTCATGCCCGCTCAGCTTTTCCGTGAAATCAAAGGGTTCGACGAGACGTTTTTCATGTACGGCGAGGACCTCGACCTGTGCTGCCGGATACGGGAGAAAGGGTACAAAATCTGGTACAACCCGGCAACTCAGATCATCCATTTCAAGGGCAGAAGCGCGGCGAAGCAGACGTGGAAATCGAGAAAAGCATTCTACGAAGCCATGATCATCTTTTCGCGAAAGTACAAGCACACCCGCGCGTCGTTCTTTCCGGGATGGCTCATTTTCGTCGGCATCATGCTGCAGGCCGGCATCAATTTCACGGGCGGCATCTTCAGAACATTCACCGCATTCTTTATCGACCTGCTGGTCATCAACGAAATCCTGTGGTGCGGGATCACCGTCTGGTTTTACCTCTTGTCGAAGGGCAGTCCCTACGGCGGCGGCAGCGTCGGGGTGCTGCTCCTCATGCACCTTTTGCTTTCGGTGAGTTTTCTCGGGATTTTCCTTTACAGGGGCGTATATTCCAAAGAACGGTACTCGGTAGGCAATGCTTTTGCCTCGGGCATCATGGCGTCCGTCATTTTTGTCGCCGCCGTGTTCTTCATGAAATCGATGGCATTGTCCCGCATCGCGTTCGGCGTTTCAACCGTTATCATCACGTTTACCCTTGTCGCCTGGCGCGAAGGCCTGCCGAGGATCGTCAAGCGTTTCAAGCGCTTCGTGTTCAGCACGGGCAACGTGGTGATTCTTGGATCGGATGAAGTCGCGGGTGCGCTTATCAAGAACTTCGAAGAAGACAGTTCCGCCAACATTCGGGGAGTGTTGTGGCCCGTCAAAGAGCAGTATCCCGGCGAGTTCATGGGGTACCCTGTACTGGGCCACATCGAAAACATCAAGGATGTCCTGTCGCGCGACCGCGTGGACCTCTTGCTTATCGCCACGCGCCAGCCGTGGTACTCGCACCTCATCGAAGCTCTCGCGACGGTCAAGGTACGGAATCTCACCATCCGCTGGGTCCCCACCGAGCTTTTCGGGTGTTCGCAGGAAAAATTGCCCGGGGTGATTCCGCTGAGGGATTTTTCGGTGTGATGAAATGATTTATATTACTCATTGGAAACCGAACTGAGAGCGCCGATACAACGGCAACGAGAAGTACACATGGCCGAAGACCGGAACGACAGCCTGCAGCACGACAACAATTCACCGACTGAAGCCGTTTCTGCCCCGGAAGAAACGGTGGCCATCGAAACCACCGATGCTTCCGTCGCGGAGAATACCGCCGCGCTCGAAGCGGAAAGCGAGAAAGACGTTCCCCTTCCCGACAGCGACTCCCCGGACAATCCGCTGCGCGTACTCGAGGCGCTGCTGTTTGCTTCGGACGAGATCCTGACAACCGACAGAATCAAGGCGATTGTCCCGGGCATGCCGGACGGCCGCAAAATACGGCAGATGGTGGAAAAAATCAACGTTCAGTTCGGCAAGGAGCGCCACCCGTTCGAGATCGCGGAGATCGGCGGAGGATATCAGTTCCGCACCGTGTCCTATTATTATCCGTGGGTGGTCCAGCTTTTTAAAGAGAAAGCGGCAAAGAAACTCTCGATTCAATCGCTCGAGTGCCTTGCCATCATTTCTTACAAACAGCCGATCACCAAGGCGGAAATAGAATCGATCCGCGGGGTGCTTTCCGACGGCGCAATGAAGACGCTGCTGGAAAAACGTCTCGTCACCATCACGGGCCGCAGCGAAAAAGCGGGGCGGCCGTTGCTGTATGGCACGACAAAGGAGTTTCTCGCGTATTTCGGCATCAACAAGATTGCCGACCTTCCCCGGATCGAGGAGTTCGAGGCAATGGCAAAGGAAAAACTCGGCGACCTTACGGAAATGGAACTAAAGACAATGGAAGCCGAAAAGGCCCCTGCGCCGGCCGAAGGAACCGCTGCCGTGCCGCCCGCCTCCGGAGCCGAAGACCGGCAGGCGCCGGCGGATTCCGAGAGCGCCGGGGAAGAAACGGTCGTCATCGAGCAGGAAAATCCCGCTCCCGATACACCGTAGGCTCGCCGAACTGTTTCATGACCGCTCCCCACCTGCAATCCCCTCAAGACTCGCTCACGCCGCTCATGCGCCAGTACAATGCCATCAAGGCGCAGAACCCGGAGACCGTGCTTTTGTACCGGATGGGCGATTTTTACGAGATGTTCAACGACGACGCGAAGATTGCGTCGAAAGTACTGGGGCTCACGCTCACCTCCCGAAACCACGGCAGCGCGGAAGACGTGCCGCTCGCCGGCTTTCCCCATCATGCTATTGACAGATACGCAAACCGGCTCGTAAAGGCCGGCTACAAGATCGCCATCTGCGAGCAGACCGAAGACCCGAAAAACGCCAAGGGCGTGGTGAAACGCGACATCGTGGAGATCATCACCGCGGGCACCGCCACCGAAGACAATTTCATCGAGGAGAAAAGCAACAATTTCATCGTGAGCATTTTTTCCGCGGCCGACGGCTGCGGGCTTGCGATTTGCGATTTGTCAACGGGCCTGTTTGAGGTCGAGGAGATCCGCGCGGATCTCCTCGCCGAGGAACTGGTTCGCATCGCCCCTTCCGAAGTGCTCGTCACCGCGGGCGAGAGCAATCCCCTGCTGCCGCTGGTAAAGCAGATCGTTCCGCAGACGCCCGTCTCGTTCCACGATTCGTGGAAATTTGCGTTTGAAAATGCGACGCACAACCTGTGCGCGCATTTCGGCGTCGCGACGCTGTCGGGCATGGGACTGGAGCGGTTTGGGGCAGGTATCTGCGCCGCCGGGGGACTGCTCACGTATCTCAAGGAACAGAAGAAGAACGATTTGCGCCACATTGTGGCGCTCGTGCCGCGCGCGCTGGCGTCGTTTGCCGATCTCGACCCGTCCACCATCCGCAACCTCGAGCTTCTGCGGCCCCTGCATACCGAGGATGAAGGTGGTACGCTCTGGTGGGTACTTGACAAAACGAGCACGGCCATGGGCGCGCGGCTCCTCAAGACCTGGATCACCCATCCGTTGCGCGATATCAACGCGATACAGGAACGCCTTGACTGCGTGGCATGGCTCAAGTCGGACGTATTTGCACGGGGTGAGGTGGAGGTGTTCCTCAGGCAGATCGCCGACATCGAACGCCTCGTGGGCCGTGTTACCTACGAGCGGGCCAACGCCCGCGATGTCGCGGCGCTTGCCCAGTCGCTCGACGTGTTTCCAAAAATCATGAAGATCCTAGCTGCCGCGCCGTGCGCTCCGATAGCGGAACTGAGGGAATCGCTGTCGGGTTTTGAACCGGTTGTGGAATCCGTGGCGCGCACCATTGTGACGGGCCCGCCGATGTCGATACGGGAAGGCGGTCTCATCAAGACCGGCGTGTCCCCTGAACTTGACGAAATAAGAAACGCGTCCGTGAACGGCAAGAAGTGGATCGCCGCGCTCCAGGAATCGGAGCGCTCCCGCACCGGTATCGGATCGCTTCGGGTGGGCTACAACCGGGTCTTCGGGTACTATATAGAGGTGTCGAAGGCAAACCTGGCCGCCATCCCGGAGAATTACATCCGCAAGCAGACCCTTGTCAACGGGGAACGCTTCATCACGCCCGAGCTCAAGGACATGGAATCGAAGATCCTCGGGGCTGAGGAAAAATGCGCGGGCCTCGAATATGATCTGTTCGTTGCGTTGCGCGCGAGCATCGCGGCGCGGTGCGCCGACATCCAGAAGGCGGCGCGGTCCATTGCCCTGCTCGACGTGTTTGTCTCCCTTGCCAAGGCAGCGGCCGAATACGGCTACTGCCGGCCCGTGCTCACGCTGTCGTCCGACCTTGTCATCAGGGACGGGCGGCACCCGGTGGTGGAGCGCATGATACCCGCGGGCGATCAGTTCGTGCCCAACGACACCGAGTGCCGGGGAGCCGACTCGCAGATCCTGCTCATCACCGGACCCAACATGGCGGGCAAGTCCACTTATTTGCGTCAGAACGCGCTCATCGCGCTCATGGCGCAGATGGGGTCGTTTGTGCCTGCGGCCTCGGCCGAAATCGGCGTCGTTGACAAATTTTATACGCGTGTGGGAGCCTCCGACAGGCTCGCCCGCGGCCAGAGCACGTTTCTGGTGGAGATGATCGAGGTCGCGAACATCCTCAACAACGCAACCGACAAAAGCCTCGTGCTGCTCGACGAAGTGGGTCGCGGCACGTCAACGTTCGACGGCATTTCCATTGCATGGGCCGTGGCAGAATACCTCCACGAGGCGAGCGGCCATCGCGGCCGCACGTTTTTCGCAACGCATTACCATGAACTCACCGAGCTGGCGCTCCTGTTCCCGCGAATCAAAAACCTGCACATCAAGGTGAAGGAGTGGAACGACAAGATAATCTTCCTCCGCAAGATAGACGAGGGGAGTTGCGACCATTCGTACGGCATTCAGGTGGCGCGGCTGGCCGGCGTGCCCAAGGCCGTGATCATCCGTGCAAAGGAAATTCTCGCGAACCTGGAAAACATGGAACTCACGCCCGACCACAAGCCGGTCCTCGCGCGCCACCGCGAAGGGAAGAAATCGGCGTCACAGACAGATTTGTTCCGCGAGGGAGTGCAGCTCAACATGATCGACACCATGCAGGGGGAGATCATCCAGCAGCTGCGGGACCTGGATCTCAACCAGATAACGCCGCTTGACGCGCTCAACATGCTTGCGGAACTAAAGAAGAAGTCGGGGAATGTTCCGGGGTGATCACTTGAACTGCAGTACCGCGCTTCCCGGCCTCTGGTTCTCATAGGAAAGCTTAAGGTAGTCGGGGCTCCACACACCGCGGTAAATTCTTGCTTCGTCAATTTTTCCCGTAAACGACTCCCCGGCTTGTTGGCCCCATCCGCCGATGGTCCAGGGCACCGGGACCGACGGCACCGGTGGGACAGGGCCGTTGACCCATGAGTATTCGCCGGCCAGCGCCCCGTTCACGTAGAGCCGGATGAATGATCCGTCGTAGGTCCCTGCAAGATGGGTCCAGGTTCTTCCCAACAGCGAATCATTACTGACTGCATAAGCGCTGAACTGGTTGGTCAGTCCCACGTGGAACTGTATCGCAGAATCCTTGGGGCCCGAGACTTCCAGGGAAAAAACCTGGTATGGCCCATTATAGTTGCCCCATGATTTGCAGATGACCTTAGCCCACGGCGCTCGTACCGTGGGATTCACCCATGCGCTCATCGAAATTTGCTGGACGGTGGGTAAGAGTCCAGCGCTCAAGTATCTGTCGCCGGACAGGCTGTCCGCTTCGGCAATAACACCCGAGCCGTAGCCAATAGAAGGATTGGCGCCGCCGCCCGTCGGGGTGGCGTTGAATTGCGCCTGGGCGGAGTTTGCGTTTTGCGTCGCCGATCCATCGTTCATGTGCCATACGCCCATATACCCTGCGGCGGTGTCGAAAACGGCCCTGCCGTTCGAACTATCGGCTGCGGCCGGGTTGCCCCATGTCATCCGGATGTACTGGGAGTCGTTGAGAGCATACACGGTGTCGACCTTTACCCAGATTTCGGCATCGCCTGCGACGTTGTCCCAGTACTCGATTTCGTAGGGAAGTGATGCCCCGCTCGATTTTGAGAACCTGATGTCCTGGCCCTGCGGCGCAGCCTGGGAAAAGGTGAAGTATGATTTGTCAAGACGAACCAGCAACGGAAAATCGATGACGCTGCCGGTTATCGACGCGCCGCTCGAGGTGGTGTTGATGACGATTCTTCCGGTGAATCCGGGATTACCGGCACCCGCATAGGTGATATCAAACCGGAGCGAATCCGCGTGGCCGTCGCGGTCGGTGACGGACACACACAAGGTGTCTTTTGCCTGCCCATTGGAAGACTTAGCGGGCAAGGTAACGAAGAACTGGCGGGTTGAATCGAGAACAAACTCGGTCTGGCCCGCTGCAAATCGCACCACGACGGTGTGATGTTCCACCGCCGGAATATCCGGGTCTTTAACCGAGAAGAAGAGCGTTTCCGGTTGAGTCGCATTAGACAAGTCGAGTTCGCCGTCGGCGGTGACGGGAATAGTGTAGCGCACCTGCAGCGTGCACGGCCGGTTGGGCGGCTCAACGGTGACGGCAAACTGCGCCGCAACGCTCCTGTGGAATGTGTCGATAACGGTGACCGTAAAAACCTGCCTGCCCACGTCGTTTATACCGGGATGCCACACGCAGAGCCGGCCGGTTACGGGAAGAGAGGCGCCGTTGAGGGACACATAAAAGGAAAGCGGCGTGTTGCCCGAATCGTTTTTGGTCTTGACATTAAGTACAAGGCTGTCCATGTTCGCTTCGAGGTAGGCGGGGACTGCCATTGCGGCCGTGTCAATCTGCACGGCGGGCGGAAGGCTGCCTGCCGCCGTCACGAATAGTTGGAACGAATCCGTCGTGGTCTGGTACCCGTCCCACAAATTGATCCTTATTTTTTTGAGGCCGGTGTCCGCGGGAAGTTGCGGCGTCCAGGACAGCTGGAGTATCTGGCCGAACGAGACTACGTTCATGCTGTCGGGGCCCTTTGCCTTCTGCGCTTGAACCTGATCGTTGTCCGCATCCACCCAGATGATCGTGTCAACAAGACGGCTGTCAAAGGGAATGGTGTCGTTGGCCGGCGGGGCCCGCAGAATCTGCGGCGGCCTGTTCTGGCACAGGACGATCGAGACTGTATCGCGGTTCATTGCGTTGTCAACCGCAAGGATGGTGAAGGCGCTGCCCTCAGGGCGGTGCAACACGGTGACGGTGTCCAACCAGATGAACCCGTAGCCCCCGGCGCTTTGGACAAGCGGACGCTTGTTGACGCACAGAGAGTCGATGCCCGACCCTTCGTCATACGCGATGATCCTGAGCACGGCCGTGGAGTCAGTGACAAACTTATTGGCGGCGGGTGCGCCGTTGGCTGTGACATCGATGATAACGGGCGGTGTGGTGTCTTTCATGGTGGTGTCACAGACGATGAAGAGCGATGTTCCTGCGAGCGAATCGCCGTTTGAGGCGTATGCCGCGAGCCGCGCGCGGTTCGAGCCATTTGCAAGCGGGAAATTGAAGCTCCAGGTTGCCTTGCCCATGACGTGCACGGTGTCGGCCAGACTATTCTGAGCGTTGTTCTCCCACAACTTGACAATAACGGAAATAGAATCGTGCACGTAGTCCTCGACGTATCCGAAAATCACCTTGTTCCGCGATTCGGTCACCGACGTGTCGGTGCTCGGATCGGTCACCGTGAACAGGACGCCCCCGCCGTGAGACATGGTGCTGCTGAACTGCAACCAGAACGTCTTCGTGGAAGAAACCAGGAATTGCGGGTTGTTGACGGCCGAAACCGTCACCGGGAACAGGCGAACGTTCGTGTCCATATGCGTAAGAACGCAAATGTAGAGAGGATCGTCGTTGATGTCGAATTTGTGTCCATTGACGGATGCGCTTTGCACCGAGCCTGCCTGCGTTGGGTCCCAGATCTGAACTTTAAAGTAGAACGTCGTGTCGCCGGTGACGATGGTATCCTTGCCGACGTAACCGTCGTTGACGCATTTGATGAAAGGGCCGGTGGTGTCCTTCAGGTTATAGGTGAAAGGGACCGCGGGAGACGGGTGCGCGCCCGACGGGTCGGACACCCACAGGAGGCCGGCCGAGGAAAAAGACTGCATTTTTACCGCAGCCGAAATCTGCGGAAGCGGCGATGCGATATCGTAGCCGCCGCCAAAATCCCAATGGTACGCCACGTCCGCGTCGCGAACGTGCGGCGCTGCGGCAAGGCTCACGGTGTCGCCGTAGAAACCGTAGATGGTGTTCTGGTGGAGCGGGTTGCGAAGATACAGGGAAAACTCCTGGGGAACGCGCTCGCCGTTGCTCCTGAACGTGTTGATGGTGAGCGTCTTCCACCCGGTGTCGGTAAGCGAGACAAGGTAGGTATACGGGCCGGCCGCAACCGGCTGGCCCGGCGTGCGTTTCACCACAAACGTGTCCGGGGAGCGCCGGTTTGTCGGCGCGACAATCGAGAAGGAATCAATGAGCCCGCGGTCCGCGACGGCAACCACGAGCGTTTCGGTAGTGAAGATATTGAGGGTGTCGGCGTCGTGGAACGATTTGTATTTGACAACGGCGAGCGCACGAGACGGGTCGGTAAACGGGTTGTAGTCGTTTGTGCACGACAGGACCAGCAATGCCGCGAGACAGGCGGCAGTCGGGCCAAGAAAGTGATGTGCTGTCATCAAGGTTATCCTAGAAGAAGAACGAGTACGCAAACCCGCATGCTCCGATGAACCCGAGCACATACCCTGCGGTCATCAAGCCGGCGTTTCTGTTGCGGTCCGACTGCGCCGAAACAAAATCGGAATTCTGATACGTGAAGAGGTCGGCAGCCACCTCGTTCATGCGACGTTTGGACGCGTCCCACTGCGTGGTAAACACCGCGCCCGCCACAACGCCCGAAACAAACAGCGAAAGTCCCGAGTAGCGCAGCACGTTCCGGCGGGGAGCGTCCGGGTCCCGCAGGAGTTTTACGGGCACGCCGTCAACCGACGCATTCTTTACCGAAAGGGTGTACGAAAACGGCTCGGCGGTCACGGTCTGGGCCTGGCCTTCTATGGTGAGGTTCGCCCGGCCGTTGTCCCTGAATACCCCGTCAACGATGCGGATGAACTTGGTGAGCGAGTTGATGCCGTACACGGAGTAGGCGACCTCGATGTGCTGCAAGTCGGTGCCGATAGCGTCGTCGTGTATGAACACGCCGTTCCAATCATAGGGGTTCGGAATGAGGCTTGAGCCCGGATTGAACCGTCTGTCATTCTCTGATGTCAATACAACGGGGCGGTCGCCTGTTCCTTGTGCCACGAGAGTTCCCTGCACGTGCAGGCCGGTGAAATTCTTGAACAAAAACACGGTCCCCGCCGCAACGGTCACGGTTTTTCCTGCGGGAACGTAGATATCGGAGGTAACCAGGTACGGTCCCTTTTCCGCGACGATCGTCCTGGGCAGGTCGCCGACGAGCGTCTCGAGATTCCCGAACGCGGCCCGAACGGCGATCACGGCGTACCACAGCGCGGCGCCGGATAGAAGAGGAGTGCGTCTGGCGGCCTTCATGGGTTATCCCTTGACATCCTTTGCCTTGTCGCCGATCCTTTGCATTTCGGATACGGCCTTCTGATAATAGTTGTGCTCGGGCGTCGAGCGAAAGAGCAGCTTGACTTCGAACCACGCATCGAGGGCGTTCTTCATGGTTGCCTGGCCGGGGTGCCCGTCGAATTCCTGCGAATAGCAAAGCGCCCTGTAGTACAGGACGTCCTGCCTGATGGCGACCGGGTTGATCACTTCGCAGCGCGATTTTGAGCTTGCATCAAGAAAGGAAAGGCACTTCTCCAGGTTCTTGGAGCGAAAAAAGTACTTTGCCTCGGCGAGATAGAATTCTCCGTCGTCAATCGACTGCGATTGGAGAAGCCTTTCGAGGCCGTCGTTGTCGCCGAGCCCTTCGAGCATGCGGATACGGTATAGGACCGCGGTCTTCGATTGCTGCTGTTGCGCCGGCAGGGCGTTGAACACCGTGAGCGCTTCCTGGTATCTGCCGAGCTTGATTTCCTTGACGAAAATTTCAAGCAGGTCCGCCGTACCGTATTGACTCTTGAGTTCGTCGATAAGCGATACCTCGGCGGCCTGCGGCGCATTTCTTTCCACCGGCCTTTCAACCGTAATCGGTAGGCGCCTGGCCGGTTTGGGTGCGGACGAAAGCTTGTCGCGCACGAGGCCGGCGGTGGGTTCTTTTGAGACGGCGGCAACCGGACGGGACACCGCCTGCTGCACCGACGCGGCAGATGATGGCCCGCGGCCTTCCGTCGCGGCCTTTCGATGATTGACAAATTGGACCACACACACCGCCGCCGCGATACAGGCGGCCGCGACAAGGGCCGTGGCCGGCAACCGCACCGGAAAGCGGCGCCTAAGGCCGACCACCGTCTTACCGCTGGTTTCCGATCCCGCAAAGGCCTGCAGTACGGCCTCAGGTGAAAGCGGGGTAAGGTTTTTGTGGATCCTGGTGAGTTCGGCAAGCAGGGCAGCGGCGTCCTGGGGCCGCCTCTCGCGCTCCCGGTTCAAACATTTCTGAATGAGCCGCCTCAGCCGGGGCGGGATTCTTATCTTGAATGAGTCGAGGGGCTTGAATTCGTTTTTGATTTTGGAAAGCATCAGCTTGGAAATGTTGCTTTCCGCAAATGCTTTTGTCCCGGTCACGAGCTCGTACAGAATGGCGCCGAGCGAATAAACATCCGTTCTGATGTCCGCGCTTTTTCCTTCGAGCATCTCCGGGGAAAGGTACTGCATGGTGCCAAGCACCGAGGAGCTGTCGGTGGTGTGAATCGATGCGTCGATGGGCCGGGCAATGCCGAAATCCATGAGTTTCACGACACCGTCGTTTTTCACCATGATGTTGTTGGGCTTCAGGTCACGGTGGATGATGCCATGGTATGTTTCGCCGTAGAGCGCATATTCGTGGCTGTGCGCATACCGGAGGGCGCGGCATACCATGATGCCGATGGAGGTACACACCTCAAACGGCAGTCCCCCTCGGTCCGACACCAGCTTCTCCAGAGTGACGCCCTCGATCTTTTCCATTTCGATGTAGGGAAGTCCGTTCCATTCACCCACCGCGTGAATTTCCACGATATTGGGATGATCGAGCTTGGCGGTAATTTTGATTTCGGTTTCAAAGCGTTGCTTGGAATCCAGCGAGTAATTCGGATGAAGCAGCTTTACTGCGCGCTTCATTTCAAGGTGGTTGTTCCAAATCTCATAGACGTTTGACATTCCGCCCACGCCGAGAAGCGACGTAATGGTTCCCGAACCCAGATCGACCGGCTTTGATCCGTCGGGTAAAATCATCACATGAGGGACTCGCTTGAAAGAAAACGAGTCGTCGTTTTTCCGGCCCGGGCCCGGGTCTTCCCGGCTCTTATTGACTTCCATTGCGCTTCCTTGACAGCATAGACATGGGAACGCATCCAAGAAGCCGGCAAGCTGTTGCTTACGGAGCCTCTTGACTTGCAGAATCGGCAGGAACGTGCCTATCTACATAATAGCGAAAAATCTGCGATAATTCAACCGATTTCTCCTTAATATTGATCGTCATCTTGCAAATTTGCGCCGGGAATGCAAGTTGGCGCGGAGAGGGGGGTCCAAGAGATTAACCAGGGCGAACGGGAAAGTGCCGAAATCTGCACGGAATCGCCATTCGTGGTGAGCGCCTCGGCCGGCTCAGTACAGGCCCGTCGAACCATGAACGGCAAAAACCGAGATCCTCAACAACCTGTTAGGCTCCTTGCGTCGCGTCCCAATCCGATTTCACCATCAGTTCAACAAGGTTGTCAAATGAGATGGACGGTTTCCAGCCGAGCCTCTGTTTTGCCTTTTCCGGGTTGCCGAGCAAAACATCGACCTCGGTAGGCCGGAAGTATTTCGGGTCCACGCGAACAACGACCTTCCCGCTCTTGGTGTCGGTCCCGATTTCGCGGTCCCCTTCGCCCGACCACCGGATGGTCATGCCCATGGCGTCGAACGCCTTTTCGGCAAACTCGCGCACCGAATGGGTCTCGCCGGTTGCGATAACGTAGTCGTCGGGCTTATCTTGCTGGAGCATGAGCCACATGGCAAGAACGTAGTCCGGCGCGAAGCCCCAGTCTCGCTTTGCGTTGAGGTTTCCTATGTAAAGACACTGCTTCTTTCCCGCCCTGATGGCCGCAGCGGCCATGGTAATCTTCCGGGTGGAAAAGTTTTCGCCCCGGCGCGGCGACTCGTGGTTGAACAGGATGCCGTTGCTGGCGTGGATGCCGAATGCCTCCCGGTAGTTCACCACGATCCAGTAGGCATACAGTTTCGCCACGGCATACGGCGATCGCGGATGAAACGGCGTTGTCTCGCTCTGGGGAACCTCAACCGCTTTGCCGAACAACTCCGACGTGGACGCCTGGTAGAACCGGGTCTGAATGCCGGTCTCCTTGATTGCGTCGAGGATACGGAGGGTTCCTGTGGCGTCAACGTCGGCCGTGTACTCGGGAACTTCGAATGATACCGCCACGTGCGATTGCGCCGCAAGGTTGTAAATCTCGTGTGGCTTTATCTTTTCCAGGAGCCGGTTCATGTTGCTCGAATCGGACATGTCGCCGTAGTGGAGGAAGAAGTTGACGTCCTTGTCGTGCGAGTCCCGGAACAGATGGTCGATCCTTTTCCTGTTGAAATAGCTGGCCCTCCGTATCATGCCGTGGACTTCGTATCCTTTTTGGAGGAGGAGCTCCGCAAGGTACGATCCGTCCTGGCCGGTAACGCCGGTGATAAAGGCGCGCTTGGTCATGTGTTCCTTTCTGAGGACGCGTTACCGGGGAGCCGGACCCGAAGCCCGACCCGGCCGGCAGCGAACCGATCATATCTGTTTGTAAAGTATGGCATTGCCTCGCGCGACCCAAGAAGTTTGCGCCACCCGGCGGGGATGCCATGTATTTTTACTAGCGTCGATGCTATGCCGCGCCGGCGCCGGCTGCGGCACAGCAGTAAAATAATACAGCGAACGTACGTCCGTTTACAATAAAGCAACGGGTCACTTCTTTCATGAATCAGCCGCCAAACGCGCCTATCGGTTCCGCCCCGCCCTACGCCCCGACCGCCGGCAGGAGAATTCTGGTCATTTTCCTTGCCGTGCTCTTTGTGTGCGCGTGCGCGGGGACGTCCGCGGTGTGGTTCCTGTACCGGATGTATCAGACACTTCCCACCCTCGACCAGCTTGAGAACATCGAACCGCCGCTTTCCTCAAAGGTAATGGGCAAGGACGGGTCCCTTATTCACGAATTCTCCATCGAGAAGCGCTCGTGGGTCTCGCTCAAGGACATTCCACAGAGCCTGGTGAGCGCCGTCATCGCCATCGAAGACCGGAAATTTTTCGTCCACTGGGGTGTTGACTTAAAGAGAATCATCGGCGCGGTATTTGTAAACGTCGGCAGGCGGCATTACGCGCAGGGCGCTTCCACGCTCACTCAACAACTTGCCCGCAACGTGTACTTGTCGTCCAAAACTTCCATGATCAGAAAAATCCGCGAGGCCATGACCGCGGTGCAGATAGAACAGTACTACACCAAGAACGAAATCCTCGAACTGTACCTCAACCAGGTGTATCTCGGGGCGGGCGTGTACGGCGTTGAAGCGGCCAGCCAGTGCTATTTCAGCAAGCATGTCTCGCAGTTGACCCTTAACGAATGCGTGGTCCTCGCGGGCCTTATCCAGCTGCCGGAGCGATACCGGCCCGACCACAAGACAAACCTCAAGCGCACCTTCGCGCGCAGGGGGGCGGTGCTGCGGGCCATGGTATCAATGCATTTCCTTGACAAAGACGCGGCAAACGCCGTGGCCCAGCAGGATGTCCCCTCCAAACCGCAAACCGATGTTTCCAAACGGGCGCCCTACTTTGTGGAAATGGTGCGACAATACTGCGAACAGAAATACGGGGACGACGTTCTGTATAACGGCGGCCTCACCATTTACACCACGCTCGACCCGGGGGCCCAGGATTCCACCGACAAAGCGACGGTGGCTCATCTTGCCGGGCTCCAGGCAAAGATGAACGGTTACTACCTCGACAGAACTCGGATCTGGCACAAGCTGAAGATCCCGCGCGATTTTTTTCTCACGCATTTCGATTCCGTATACGCGGCGCACCGCGCCGAGTGCGAGGCCTTCCCGGATTCGCTGCGCCTGAGGATCGTGCAGACCGCGGTGGCCGCCATCGACGTGAAGACCGGCGCGATTCTCACGCTTGTGGGCGGCAGGAACTTTCTTGAAAGTAAATTCAACCGGGCGGTGCAGTCGGTGCGCCAGCCCGGATCGGCGTTCAAGCCCATTCTGTACACGGCCGCCGTTGATCACGGGTTTACGCCGGCAAGCGTGGTCCTCGACCAGCCCATAACCCTCGAAACGCCGCAGGGCGAGTGGCGGCCCGAAAATTTTGAGGGCAAGTTCGAGGGGCCGGTGACGGTGCGCCACGCGCTTGAACATTCGCTCAATCTTGCCGCGATCCAGGTATTCCTGCAGGTCGGCGGCGATACCGTGGTAAGTTACGCGCGACGCATGGGACTGCGCCAGCACATGGACCCGGTGCCTTCTCTTGCCATAGGCGCATGCGAAGTGGTGCCCATGGAACTACTGAGCGCTTACGCCATTTTCCCGAACAAAGGAATGCGCGCCGAGCCCTATTTTGTGGAGCGAATAGTTGACAAAAACGGAAACGTCCTCGAGGAGCACGAACCGGTGTCGAAGCCGGTCCTGTCGCCGCAAACGTCATTTATGATGTGCGACCTGCTGCAAAGCGTGGTTCGCAGGGGCACGGGCGCCGCCATCCCCGGCCTCGGTTTTGCCCGGCCGTCGGGTGGCAAAACGGGTACGTCGAACGACTTTTCCGATGCGTGGTTCGTGGGTTTCTCGCCCCAGATCGCCTGCTGCGTGTGGGTGGGCATGGACGAGCGTCTGTCGCTTGGGTACGGCGTCACCGGCGCGCTCGGCGCGGTCCCCCTGTATGTCAAGGCAATGATCGCCCTGCATCGGAACGTGCCGGTGGAGAACTTTGAGAAACCCGACAGTGTCGTGAGCGAAAAGGTATGTCCCGTGTCACACAAAATTGCAACCGCGTATTGCCCCCAGCCGTACGACGAATACTTTATTGAGGGAAAATTACCCGACCGGTGCGACATGCATGGTCCGGGCAAGACCAAGAGCGCCAACATCACGAACATGTTCGGGCCCAAAGAGAATCAGGATGAAAAAGTCCCGCCGAAGAAAAGGTTGATGTTTTAACCCCCGTTGTCCATAACAAAGGAGGGCGAAAATGGAAAAGCTACTTTTCTTTGCCATCTGCCTATTGATGGTACGCCCTTCGTTTGCCGATGATTCAACGCACATTAAAATATCGCAGATTAAAGCAGACACAACGCGGCTTCTCCCTTCCCCATCAGACTCTATACATGTCGTCATAGATGGTACTACCAGAACGATACACTCAAGTCCAACAAAATCTTTACAGAGTCAAGTTAATGAATTGAATCGTGAGCATCAAATCAAACAGGTTCGACGATATCAAAAGTCCTTTGCCATAATCACGATTGTTGGAGGTGTTCTTGTTGGAACTTGTGAAATTATTTCTGTGAATAATCCCTCGCCAGCGTTGGGTTATGCTATCGCCATCACTCTTCCAATAACATTGATAGCCGCAGGAATTTCGCTACTTTATAGATAAAAAAGAAAGGGGTTTGCAAATGAAAACCACAATCCTATTTATCCTTGCCGTGATGTGCGCCTCGTTTGCCGGTGACACCCTCTGGACAAGAACAACGGTTAAGGGTACTGCATTTGGTGTATGAAAGACCCACCGGACGACCTTCTGGATTCCCTCGAACGGTTCCCAACAAGCCCGGGCGTGTACATCATGAAAGATGCGTCGGGCGAACCGCTGTACATCGGCAAGGCCATCAACCTCAAGAGCCGGGTAAAATCGTACTTTCTTGACACGCACGAAGACCGGCCGCATATTCCGTTCATGCTCGAGCGGCTCCGCCACGTAGATTGGATCGCCACGCACACGGAGAGCGAGGCGCTCATCCTGGAAGCCAACCTCATCCGCAAGCACAAACCAAAGTTCAATATCGATCTCAAGGACGATTCGCACTACCCTTATCTCAAAATTACCGTGAACGAGCCGTTTCCCCGGCTGCTCGTGGTTCGAAGGGTGATCGCCGACGGCGCCCGCTACTTCGGGCCCTACACCGACGTGCGGGCCATGCGCCAGCTCGTTCAGTTTTCAAAGCGGATATTCAGGATTCGCGATTGCAACAGGGACCTGCCTCTTGCCAGACCGGTTCGGCCATGCGTCAATTTCGGCATCGGCAGATGCAGCGGCGCGTGCGCGGCAAGGATCTCCCAGGAAGACTATCGTGCAAACGTCGATATGCTGATCGGGTTTCTCATGGGTCGCCGCAAGGACATCGTGCGGGAACTGGAGGCCCGGATGGCAGACGATTCTGCCAGGGAGCATTTTGAGCAGGCGGCGCTTGTCCGCGATCAGCTACGTCTCATCAACGATGCGTCGCGGTTCCAGCAGGTGGACCTTGCATCACCGGACACCGACTGCGATGTGTTCGGCATTTATAAAGGCGACAGGTCCATGTGCCTGGCCGTGCTCCGGGTACGAGAGGGCCTGCTTCTGTCGGCCCGGACATTCGCCTTTGATAAGGCCGCCTGGGATACGTCCGGGGGCGGCGTGGAAACGCTGATCATGCAGTTCTATCTCGACTCCGGAGAACAACCGTCGCAGGACGTTATCGTGAGTGAAGAGGCAGGGGTCGATGCAGCACTTGTCCAGGCTGCATTTGAATCGCAGTTCGGCACTACCGTGCGCGTGACCGTGCCGCAAAAGGGCGCAAAACGCGAGTTGGCCGCCATGGCGGTAAAAAACGCGCGTCTGTACCTGCTGCAGAAACTGCCGCCCAGCGCGATGGAAGACCTCAGCGACCTGCAGTCGCTCTTGTGCCTGCCGAAGTTCCCGCATGTCATTGAGGCGTTCGACATTTCGAACCTGGGAGAGACAAACGCGGTCGCCGGCATGGTGCGGTTTTCCGACGGTGCGGCCGACAAGTCGGGATACCGGCGTTACAAGATAAGAACCGTGACCGGCCAGAACGATTTTGCCATGATGATGGAGGTGGTGACGCGCAGGCTTTCCCGCCAGGCGGCCGAGGGGCAACAGTTCGCCGATCTCTATCTCATAGACGGCGGGCTTGGCCAATTGCACGCCGCCATGGAGCCGTTGAGCACATTCGAGCATGCGCCCATGGTGATATCGCTTGCCAAAAAAGAAGAGCTTGTATATTCTCCCTATTGCAAGGGCCCGGTTCGCCTGCCCTCGACGCACCCCGTGCGAAAATTCCTCGAGCGCATTCGCGACGAAGTGCATCGCTTTGCCGTCACCTACCACCGGACGCTTCGCGGCCACCGGATGAGCGTGTCCGCGCTGCAGTCGATTCCGGGAATGGGCAAGAAACGGGTGGTGGAACTGCTGCGTCACTTCGGGTCGCTCAAGCGGGTGGGTGAAGCGAGTGTGGAAGAAATTGCGGAAGTAAAGGGTATACCGGAAAAACTTGCGGGCGAAATCAAGCAGTTTTTGGGGACGCTGGAGGGGATGAACAAGGAATAATCATCATCGCGTATTGACTGCCGAACATGGGAGCGCCTTCGCGCCTGTCACTTCCCCCTCTTCCCGCACCCGCACAAGCATTTCAACCCGAGTCTCGGAAAAATTCCACGCTTGTTCCAATGGAAATTGATCATCCCGTTGTTGCTGTTGATGCTGACAGTTGCGGTGAAAAAGACGGCCAGCAGCAGGATGACAACGACGCCGACGAGAACCAAGGGAAGAAACATCAGACGGCCGTCGTGATGGCCGCAGCATTTTTTGAGGCGGAATCCGCAGTGCGGGCAGTGCCGGACCGTGTCCGACACCTGGGCTTTGCATTCCGGACATTCTGCAAGTGCCATGCTCACAACTCCTGGACGCTCGAGAATTCCTCAAAGTACTGGCACGATTCGCATTCTTCGTCCACATACTGGAAGGAGATTCCTTCGATCATGCCGTCAACGATCCAGCAAGGCTGGCCGGTGGGCTTTATTTTCTTGAAGCATTCGTCGCAGGTTGTGGCGTTCTGGGGATTGTGATTTTTCCAATAGATCCAGCAGGCCGGCCGTTCCTTCGGCTTGGGCGGTTTTGCTGCTTCGGCGGCGGCACGCGCCGCTTTCTCCTGCGCCTCAAGATCGCGTTTCTTCATGGAGTCGAAGATGTCATGCGCGTCCCGGTGGTTTTTGACAACGCGAAGCAGCCGGGAAAGCTTGGTTACCCCGAAAAGGTTGGTAACGTAGCCTTCGGAAACTACGACCACGAGCAGGCCTTTTGCGGCGGCCGCTTCCTTGTGGATCTTGATGATCGCGCCGAGCCCGCAGGAATAGATGTTGTTTACCCGGGAGATATCAAGGATGACCTTGACCCGGTTATGCTGCCGCAGGTTTTCCCACACCTTTTCCAGCGCCTTGGTGCGTTCGGTGTTGATCGTGTCTTCGCACGTGACGACGGCCACGTCGGCATCGGAGTCGGAAACGATGCCGGTTTCCCGGTTCATGGTGATGAAATACTGGCATCGTTTGCACCGTTTAAGCTGCTCGCCCGATTCCTCCTGATATGCGCCTTTGAGCACCCAGCACTTGACGTTCTCGATGTCCTGGGGATTGTCCCGGAAACTGTTCCAGACATAGCACGCTTCGCGCTCTTCTTTGGAGCATTTTCTCACTTCGTAACATTTCACAAGGTTGGGTCCTTTCGGCAAAGGGGGAACATTAATAATATAATGATGGACGCCCGCGATGCAAGGGCAACCGCGCTGTGAGGCGCCTATCCACGAATTATTTTCTCATAATGGACCCGCACAGAAACGCAACCGCCGCGCTTTTGGCGCTTAACTCGATACAGGGCCTTGGCCCGGTGCGCGTCAAAGCTCTTATCCAGCAGTACGGCTCGCCGCTGTCGTTATTTGAGCCGGAGGGCCGCGCGGCCCTTGTCCAGTGGGCCGGCGCCTTTTCAAACAACAGCATAGATCCGGCGTCTCTTCTGGAGCGTGCGGAGAAGCAGCTCGATGAGGCCCTGGCCCAGGGCATCACGGTGCTGACGTGGGACCACGATGCGTACCCGCCGCTCTTGCGCGAAATCTACGCGCCGCCGCCGGTCCTGTTTGTAAAGGGGAAGCTCGAAAGCTTCACCAGGCACGCCTGCGGCGTGGTGGGAACGCGCAAGCCGACTCAGTACGGCAGGAGTGCCGCGGCGCATATCGTTAAACAGCTGGTTGAAAAGAAGGTTGTGATCGTAAGCGGGCTTGCCCACGGCATCGACACGGTTGCGCACGAGACATGTCTCGACAGCGGCGGGGTCACCATTGCGGTGCTGGGCGGAGGCGTTGACACGGTATATCCCGCCGCGAACAAGAAGCTGGCCGAGCGAATCGCCGAGACCGGCGCGCTGGTTTCGGAATTCGACCTGGGCACCGGGCCCGACGGGTATCATTTCCCTCGGCGCAACAGGATCATTTCGGGGCTGTCGGCAGGCGTGCTCGTGGTTGAGGCGCCAAAGAAAAGCGGCAGTCTCATCACGGCCAACTACGCGCTGCAACAAGGGCGCGATGTGTTCGCCGTTCCCGGCTCCATCTTTTCGGATGCGAGCGCGGGAATCTTCAATTTGCTCAAGAGCGGGGCGATCCCCGTGAAGAGCGGCGCCGATATCCTTGAAAACATGGAGCACCTCACCATGCCCGGGGTCGCGGACGTAAAGGCTTCGCCCGGGAGCCCTGGATTCGCCATGCCGGTGGAACTCCTGTCGCCCGCCGAGCAGCAGGTGGTGGACGTGCTGAGCGGGGAGCCATTGCGGCTGGACATGATTGCAGAGAAAGCCGACCGGGCCGTGTCGCAGTTGTTCGATATTCTGCTCAACCTCGAGCTCAAGGGCCTGATTCGTCAGGTTGCGGGCCAGCAGTATGTGCGGGTGTCATGAATCTTCGCAGGAAGATCGGAACCAGGAAAATCGGCAGGTGGGTCGCGCTGGCGGTGGCCGTTGCGCTCCTGGTTTCGCTTTTTGTCGGCAAAGCCAGCACGGTACGGATCTATGGGTCTTTCCTTGATGTGAAGAAAAAGGAGCGGATGCTCGCTCGTCAATACAAGGAGCTCGATTCGCTTTCCGTGGAGAATTCCCGGCTCAAGAGCGATACCGCCTACATGGAGAAAATCGCCCGCGAGAAGCTGGGCATGGCGCGCAAGGATGAGAAAGTGTACAAGTTCATAGAGGAGCCGAAGTAGCCATGTACAAGCTGTGGTACAAGGTGCGCCACCGAATCGTACATACGCTGCGCCAGATGCGTACCAACATGATCGCCGGCTTTCTCCTGCTCCTTCCGCTTTTCGCCTCGATTCTCATACTTGTCAAGTTATTCAAGCTCCTCGATTCGTGGGCGTATTTTGCCGTTCCCGCCTCGCTGCGGACCCACATTGTGCCGGGTATGGGCCTTGTAGCTCTGCTGCTGGTGGCGTGGTTCACCGGGTCTCTTGCACGGAATTTCCTGGGCAGGCGACTCATGAAGACGGGCAATTCGCTGCTGGGCAAGATCCCGTTCTTCAACAAATTGTACGGCATTATCAAGCAGATCGTGGACGCCGTGGCAGGCCCAAAGAAAAAGGCGCTGAGCAGGGTGGTACTCATAGAGTTCCCCGAAAAGGGCTCCTACTGCCTCGCGTTTGTCACTGCCGCGGAAAACACCGAGATTTCGGCCAAAACAGGGGAGAAAATGGTGGGCGTGTTTTTGCCGAAAGTCCCCAATCCCACGGCGGGATTCCTCATTTTTGTTCCGGAATCCAAGATAGTGGACGTCGACATCAGCGTGGAAACGGCCATCAAACTTATCGTGTCGGGCGGCGTGGTGTCGGGGAAGAAAAAAGATCGCGCAGCGGGCGACGTGCCGGAAGAACCGCTCACGCTCTCGTCCCTCAGCAGGCTTTTGCGGCCGGGCAAACGCGTGGCCCCGGACCCGCGTGACTGAACACGCTGAACAGTAAGGTTCTCAAGGCCCTCTGAGCGACTTTGGCGGGCGGCGATCATGACTGTTGAAAAAACAAAAGCGTTTATCCTTAAAGTAAACCCGTTTCGCGAAACGAGTTGTATCCTGTACCTGTACTCGGAGCAACACGGTCTCGTGCACGGTGTCGCCAAGGGCATCCGGCGAAACAAGAGCGGAACTCCTTGCCCGGAACGGGGTTTCCTCGCCGAACTGCTGCTCTACTCCAGGCCGCACCGGGACCTGCATACCCTGGCAGGCATTTCCATCCTTGATTATTTTCCCGGCGTTCGCACCGACCTGCACAAGAGCGCGGTACGCGATTTGGCGTTTGAAGTCATCATGAAGACGATGTCGACCGACTCGCCGCATCCGGATATCTTCTGGTATCTGCTCCAATTCCTTGCGAACCTCGAAACGCTGCCGGCGCACCGGTGTTTCCCGGCCATGGCATGGCGTTTCCTGTACGATTTTTCCGCCCTCATGGGGTTCGGGCCGAACATCGACACCTGCGTTCGGTGCGGCAGGCCGTTTGCCGGATCAGCGGGTGCGTACCTGCTTTTGGAAAGCGGCACGCTTGAATGCGATGAATGCGCGCAACGCAAGAACAACTCCGGCGCGTTCCTTCCGGCGGCAGTGCTTGCGTCGCTGGGCGGCGCCGCGTTGCATACGTGCCCTCAGGAGCCCAGGGGTATTTCCGATGTCGACGCGCGGCGCATCATCCGCCTGTTCGCGCGGTTCTGCCAGTACCATTTCCAGAACTACTCCGATTTCAAGTCGCTTGATTTTCTCGACAGCCTGCTTGCCGTGACGATGGCAACGGGTCCGTGCCATCGCCATGCGGGAGCGACACGCCCATGACAACCATCCGGGCCATTCTTGACAACTACGCAGCGCTGTGCCGGTGCTGCGACGGTTTTTTCGCGTCTCTGCGCAGGGTTTACAAAGGCGCCATCATGTGCGCGCCGGGATGTTTCGCCTGCTGCGAGCTGCACAGCGTGTGCGCCCTTGAAGCGTATGCGCTTGCAACGCACCTGGCCGGCCGGCCGGTCGCGACCGAAGCAGCCCCCCGGAAACGCGCGATGTGCGCGCTTCTCAGAAACGGGGAATGCAGCGCGTATCCGGCGCGGCCCGTTATCTGCCGGACGCACGGCGTTGCCCTGCATGCGGACAACGGCACCACCGTTCTGCCGAGTTGCGACAGGAACTTTATAGATGTGGAATTGGCCTCGCTTCGGCCGCAGCATGTGTTCGACACCGCAAAGGCCACCAATAACCTGCTGCGACTCAACATGGCCTTCTGCATGGCCGCGGGGATCCGCCGGCTCTCCTCCAAACGGTTCACCATGGAGCAGGTAGCAAAGGGCAAAGTTCCCCCAAGCATCGTGGCTGTTAAAGCATAACCACCCGAAGGAGACCCAATGCCATCCTCCATTCTCGAGACGCTGCTCGCAGATATCAAGACAGCGATGAAGGCGCAGGAAAAGGAAAAGCTTCTCTGCCTGCGGACGCTGCACTCCGAAATCAAAAATCTCGAACTCATCGAGCAGAAGGAGGCGAGCGACGGCAACGTTGCGGGCGTGATCGCAAAGGCGATTAAACAGCGCTCCGAATCGGTTGCGCAGTTCAAGGCGGCGGGCCGCGCCGACCTGGCTGACCGCGAGCAGTTTCAGATCGATGTCTTCAAGAAATACCTTCCCGTGCAGCTTTCCAGAGAGGAAATTGAGGGTGTTGTGGCCGCCGCGATTTCCGAATCCGGCGCTCAGGGAAAGCAGGACATGGGCAAGGTGATGAAACGTGTGATGCCGCAGGTGAAGGGCAAGGCCGACGGCACGCTGGTGAGCGAGGTGGTTGCGCTCAAGCTCGGCGGATCGCAGGCATGAACCCGCGCGCCTCCTTGATCGTCGCGGTCTACAAGCGGCCGGACTTTCTCGAAAAGATATTTGCAAGCGTCCGCGGCCAGACCCGCGGCGATTTCGAAGTCCTGATTGCCGATGACGGATCCGGGCAGGACGTTGCCGGCGCGGTGAGGCGGTTTGCAAAGGAGTTTTCGCGGCCGATGAGGCATATCTGGCACCGGGACGCAGGATTCAGGAAAACCATTATTGTCAACGAGGCTGTGGCGAAGGCCGGTACCGACTATCTCGTTTTTATCGACGGCGATTGCGTGCTGCACCACCGGTTCATGGAACGGCACCTTGTCAACAGGAGGAAGGGCGTTGTGCTTGCGGGCCGCAGGGTGATGCTTGATGAGGCGATAACCGCGCGGCTGTCGATTGCCGACATCCAATCAAAACGAATAGAGCGCCCGTCGTTCTGGTGGAACAATTGTGGTGCGGACCAACGCAAGCACGGGCTGTACGTGCCGGGTTCGTTTACCCTGGAAAACGCATTTGGAAAGCGATACTGGATCGTGGGCAGCAACTTCTCGGTACACGCGTCGGACTTCCAGGCCGTCAACGGCTACGACGAGAGTATCACCGGCAGGGGCCTTGAAGACATAAACCTCACCGAACGGTTCAGGCTCAAAGGGGTGCGCATAAAAACCATCACGCGCGAAGCGCTGCAATACCATCTGTTCCACACCTCCGATCCTGTGCCGCACGACGCCGAAACCTACAGGAACCTCTGCTTTCCTAAGCAGTACTGGGCCCAGAACGGGCTCGATCATCATCGCGAAATCGGACGCGAAACCGGTGTCGCGCCGGAGGATTCTGCCCATGGCGGATAACAGCATGTTCAGGACAGTGGTAGACGTCCCTAAAAGTCACTCGGCAATCCATCACCGCCACGCGATTCTGTGCATGGGCTCATGTTTTGCCGAAACCATGGGGGCGCTTCTCACTGATTTTCTCTTTAATGCATGTGTTAACCCCTTCGGCATCCTGTTCAATCCGGCCTCAATTGCCTCTGGGCTCAAGCGTCTCGCGGAACGAGCGCCGTACGCGGAACAGGACCTGTTTTTCTCCTCCGGCCTGTGGCACAGCTGGGACCATCACGGAGGATTCTCTGCGGCATCCTGCGATGACTGCCTTGCAAAAATAAACGCACATTTTTTCAAGGGATGCGATGCATTCCGAACCTGTGACGTTCTCATTCTTACTTTGGGCACCGCAGTTGCCTTTTCCCTCAGGGAGAGCGGGAGAATCGTGGCGAATTGCCACAAACAGCCCGCGGCGCAGTTCGACAGGCGGCTGCTTTCCATAGAAGAAATCGTGAAAGACTTGGCCGAGGTCCTTGGGCGATTGTACTCGCTCCGGCCCGGATGCCTTTGCATTGCAACCGTGAGCCCGGTGCGTCACGTCCGCAACAGCGCACATGAGAACCTGGTGAGCAAATCGACCCTTGTATGCGCGCTTCACGAACTGGAAAAAGCATTTTCCAGACTCTATTATTTCCCTGCCTACGAGATAATGATGGACGAACTGCGCGATTACCGGTTCTACAAAGAAGACATGACTCATCCGGCTGATGTTGCGATCGGCTATCTGTGGGAACGATTTATGGAGGCGTGCCTGGACCCGGGCTCACGGCAGTTTGTGCGCGAATGGGAGCCGGTTCGCAAGGCGATGGGCCACCGGACAACGCAACAATCGGACGATGCGACGAAGGCCTTTGCATTGTCACAGCTCGACGCAATCCGGGACATTGCCGGACGCTATCCTGAAGCGGATGTTGGGCCGGCCCTTGAGTATTTTAACGGCCTGAGCTCTCGGTAATCAACAGGCAGCCGGTGGTTCTTGTTCCGGTGCAGCCGCGCATGCCTCGAATGTACGCGATGAACTATCCGCCAATCAATCATGGGCCTTGTCAGCAAAACAACCCCGACGCAACTATCCCTTGTCTACCACACCGGAGGGCTGGGTGATTTTATCACCGCGTTGCCGGCCATACGGGAGTGGAACCGGCATAACCGAGGTCTCAGGCAGATTCTCCTCGGCAAGCCCGCAACCGGTATTCTCGGCGTCCACGAGGGACTGTTCGACGAAGTGTGGGATGTCGAAAGCGCCTCGTCCTCGCGCCTGTACGTTCCGGATGGACCGCTCTCGCAGCCTCTGGCGGAAAGACTGTCGCGCGTCAAGGCGGCCCTGGTGTTTGCGTCACCCGGTTCGCCGCTGGTATCCCACATGCGGCGGTTCGTCTGTGCGCGGCTGTCGGCACACGACCCCAGGCCGGGTCAAAGAATCCACGTGTGCGCATACCACTTGGCTCTTGTCAATAAGCGGCTGAAGATGTCGGCACGGCATTTTCCGCGGCTAACACCGTGTCCGGCATTTGCTCATGAAGCGGATGAGCTTCTTGGCAAACGCAAAGCCTGTGCCGTGCTTCACCCCGGCAGCGGCAGCGCGAGAAAGAACTGGCCGGCGCAGCGGTTCATCACCTTGGCGCAAGAGCTTGAGGGCAAGGGGCTGTCGATCGCATGGATTGCCGGACCGGCAGAGGAAGGCCGGTATCAGGTTCCGCCGTCTCACACCGTCATTCGCAACGCGCCTCTTCCTGTTCTTGTCCACGTGTTTGCGCGTGCGAACCTGTACATCGGCAATGACTCGGGAATATCGCATCTGGCCGCAGCGTCCGGCGCGCCAAGCGTGGTGCTGTTCGGGTCATCCGACCCGGCGGTATGGCGGCCGCTTGGAAAAATGGTGACGATAATCGTCGCCCACAGACGGCCGTGCTTTCCCTGCCATCCCTCCGTTGCCGGAAAAGGGACCAGCGAGGGCGTGGAATGCGCGGGTCCGTGCATTAACACGATATCCGTTCCGGAAGTGTTTGACGCATGCATGAAGATCGCACGAAAGAATTGATCGGCCGAGGATTTCCATCTATTTTACACACAGCAATAACGGCGGGGCGCCCGGAAACAAGGTTGGGTGCGGTCCGCCGCACATGAGGAAGAAGAGAACGCATGGCAACCGCACTCATTACCGGCATCAACGGCTTTGCCGGCGGCCACCTCGCCGCCTTGCTCAGGCGCACAGGCAGGCGCGTTGTCGGCCTGGGCATCGAGCAAACGTGTTCGATCGACACCGTTCCCTACGAAACCGTTGACATTACAGATTGCGACAGCGTTGCGCAGGCGCTTGAGCGCCTCATGCCCGACGAGATCTACCACCTCGCGGGCGTCAGCTTTCCCGCCGAGGCCGACCGCACGCCGAGAAGCGCGCTCGAAATTAACATCACCGGCACGATCTCGGTGATCGACGCGATGAAACGGTTCTGCGCTGCGGGAAAGCTGCTTGTGGTTGGATCGGCCAAAGAATACGATGTCAATGCGGAGGGCCTGGTATCCGAGAGAGAACTTCCCAATCCAAGCAATTTCTACGGCATTTCAAAATACGCCACGGAACTCATCGGCTTGCAGTACTGCCGTCAGTACAACCTTGACATACGGTTTACGCGTTCGTTCAACCATGCCGGCCCCGGCCAGTCGCACCTGTTTGTGTGTTCCGACTGGGCCAGGCAAATCGCGCAGGCTGAACACGGCGGCCCGCCTGAAATTCACGTGGGAGATTGCAACGTCGAAATTGATTTTTCGGATGTTCGCGACGTGGTAAATGCCTATTGGCTCATCATGGAAAAAGGCAGGGCCGCTCAAGTATATAATGTGTGCTCGGGCGTCACCAGGCCCTTGCCTTCAATTCTCACTTATCTGATCGGAAAATCCTCGATACCGGTGACGGTGGTTGCGGAAGAAAGAAAAATCCGGGAAGTTAAGACCTACCGCCGGCTTTCCGGAGATAACCGGAAACTGCGCGAAGAAACCGGTTGGGAAGCGAAAATCCCTTTTGAAAAGACCCTCGACGATCTTCTCAACCATTGGCGGCTGGAAATCGGGAGAGCGGTGGATACGAGGTAAAGATGCGACGGGCGCGGAAGAACGCGTCTCGCGAACTACTTCACTGCATTCCCCGGATGTCCGTCCCAGGTCCGAATGAGTTTTCCAATTCTGTTCCAGCGTATCTTGAGGGGCAATTCCCACAGTGGAAGGGCGCTGTCCCAGGAAAAGTAGAGGATAAACGCCTTAGCTTTCACAAAATTGCGGTTGAGGAAGCCCCAGTACCGCGAATCGGTGGAGTTGTCGCGGTTGTCTCCCATCATGAAATAGTTGTCGTTCTTGACAACATACCGCGTCATGAGGCGGTCGTTCAGGTAGAGCAACTTGCGGATTTCCACGGTCTTGTCGCGGAACTGGGCCGGCATCTCCTTAAGAATGTTGTCGATGTCGATCCAACTGTCTATCTTGTTGAAGTCGATGTCCCCAAACGGCAATTCCCAATACCCGTTGACCAGGACTTTCTGGCTGTTGGCGAATTCCCCGTTGATATAGAGCTGGTATTTAACCGTTATGGGGTTTCGCGGATTTTCCTGCTTGACAAGATGTTTGTAATACAGGAATTCGCGGCAGGGAACCTCCGCGCCGAGCGAGAGCGTATCGTTTTTCCTGGGTACCCGCAGCGGTTCGAAATCGGTGATGCGCGGATCAAGCAGGCCGCCGTGAATATACTGGCCTTTCGGCGGCAGCACAAACTGCCGTCCGTTGACCATCACTCGTTCCGTGTCTATCCGGATGGTGTCGCCGGGGCCCGCGACGCAGCGTTTGATATAGTCTTTCTTGTCGGTTCCCGGATATTTGAAAATAATGACGTCGCCCGGCTTCGGGTTGGTGACGCCCGGGAACTTGGTGAACATGAATGGCAGCACGGGCGCGCCGTAAATGAACTTGAGCCCAAGCAGGAAGTCGCCAACGAGCAGGCTGTTTTCCATTGAACCGCTCGGAATCTTGAACGCCTGAATGACGTACACGATGGCCACGAGCGCCATGGCAAGGGCGGAGATCATGTCCTTGGTGAAATGGGTTATTCCCGCTGTTTCGGATCTCCGCTGGGAGGACGTTACGTCCTCGTCCGCTTGCTTTTCAGGTTTTTTGTCCAAAGAATCCTCCGGGTCCACGGCCTTCGAGGCATAAACCGCCTCCGCTCCACCAACGGGACTATTGAAAATACTCTACGACAGCATCGTGCACAAAGCCGTTGGACAGAATCACCGATCCGTTGCGTACCGAGCGGCGCCCCTTGATATCGGAGAATCTTCCGCCTGCCTCGGCAACGATGCACGCGGCTGCCGCGCAATCCCACGGCTTGTCGAGCAGGTTGACGCACACGTCGAGCCTGCCGCCGGCAACGCAGCCGTACGAAAACGCGTCCATGAACCCATAGGCGTAGTCCCACGTTTTCATGAGAGAAAGCAGCAATTCGCCTTCGCGGGCCGCCGATTTCTCCACACACCCAAACCCGCTTCCCATGACCCTGGACAGCTCGCGCGTTTCCGATACGTAAATACGCCGGCCGTTGCAGAACGCGCCGCAGCCGGCCTGCGCCCAGTAGGTTTCGCCAAGGGCAGGTAGATGCATGCAGCCGGCAACAAGCTCGTCCCCGTCTTCCAGGGCAATCAGGACGCTGTGGGTGGGAATTCCGCGCATGTACGGCCGCGTGCCGTCGAGCGGGTCAACAATCCATGTTCTGCCGCTGCGCCCCGTACTGGAGCCCGTTTCCTCGCCTAGAAAACCGTCGGCCGGGAATTGCCGGTCGAGTAAATCGCGGATGACGGTTTCGCAGGTCCTGTCGACCTCGGTTACCGGCGAGGCATCGCTTTTAAGAAGAACACCGCGGATGCGATTCCGGTGATCGAGTTGGATTTTTCCTGCCGCACGAGCGGCCCCGAGCGCCGCCTTGAGTTCTGCATCGTAGGGCATTATGGGGAAGGCCTTTCCCGTTGAGAAGGGTACGTAATTTTGTTCTGTAAATATGCATCCAAGAGACGCGATGCCGCAAGTAGTACCCCTGCGTTTCACGGCCCGGAAAGGGCGCGTTGCCCGGCAATCACGTTTTGCCGGCCCCGTATATGCATGCAACTCCCGCATGTAGTATATATTTGATACACAGGCGTCTGTAAATCGCCACCAATGCTTGTTGGTCTATGACCGCACCGTACGATCCCTATTCGCTGTTTGCAAGTTTTGAGCCTGCCGGCTGGAGCCCTTCGGGAGCTGCGGACGGTGACGCGATGATCTATTCTTTGCGTCGCGACCACGGCGTGAGGGGTATGTACCGGCTCCACAATCCCAACGATGAAATCAACGAAGGCCTCCACGATCTCGACAAGGTGATCATCGAATACCGGATAGAAAGCATCAGCAACCCGCTGTACACGGTGGGCGATCTTCTGAACGCCCGCTACGCCTTCGACGCAAGCGGTGAGGGGAACATCGTGGGCGATATCGCCGAGCGTATCGCGCGGCGGATCACCAAGTACTGGCTCAAGCACACAAGCGCGCACGGCAAGACCGGCGGCATCTTTGACAAACGCTTCAATCCCAGGGAGCGGGACGATTTCATCATCGCCAACACGCAACAGTACATTCTTAAGATCCGCAAATACCCCAACCTCGTGATCCTCAAGAAGACCGGAAAGGGCAAGTACGGCTACGAGAACGTCAAGGAACTCGACGGTCTGTTCGACTACCGCTACTTTCTTCAGCGCAACATCCTGGTTCTGGAAAGCAAACTGGAGAAACTGGCCATCGACTGCGACGACCTGCTGTGCAACCTGTTCGGTCCGCTTGCGACCCTGCTGCCGGACGCCCACTTTTCCTACGTGCTATTTACAGACAGGAATTCCATATATCAGAAGAGGAATTTTGAGCGTCGGCGCCAAATCAAGCAGTTTCCCCTCAAGCTGTACAGGAGGCTCAAGGCCGCCGGGATCGCCACGCTGTTCTTTTCCTTTAACGAGAACCGCGATGATTTCGAGCAGATGAAGGAACACCTCGTTACCCAGTACCGGGCCATCAACAGGATGGGAGTGACCCTCAGGGGCCGCACGGTGATTTCCGACGGCGAGCTCATGATATTCGACGGGGGAGAAACGCCGCATCTCAAGCTTGTCAAAGATGCGCGGACCGGTATGTGGCGCGAGGTGAAACTTACGCACAAGAGGAGAAAGAAATAGGGGCTTGACGCGCTACGTTCTTCTCGCCAACTTCCGCAACTTTGCAGAAAACCCTCTTGTTAATTTCACCACGAACGGATAGTGGTCGGTGGCGGTGAGAAGCTTGCCGCTGCCGAAATCCCCGCACGAAAACAGGATCTTGAGCGTTGTCGAGCCGAGGGTTGTGAAGGAAAGGCATGCGCCGTATTTGGGTCCGCCCTTACAGCCCGAGAGCTCCTTGCGTCTGAGCGAAAGCGCGGTTGCGTAGTTGTAAACGGAGTCGATATTGTCGCGCAGTTCGGCATAGAATGAAGCGGGGAGCGCCGTAACCAGAGAATCGGTCCTGCCAGCCGTGTCGAACCACACAAAGAAGAATACGCTGTCCACATCGAGCGGATACTCGGGCCCGCTGCCCTTGAGAACATAGACGTCGGGAAACGCGCGCAGTGCACACACGGCGATAAGCATGATCACGGGCGCGCAGCCAAGAATTTCCTTTGGGAGAATCCTGGATGCGGCGTTTTCCCGTGCCGGACCGGCCGGGAGAGGAACAGAACGATCCGGGGCGTTTTCCATGGTTGGAGCCCTAAGCCGATTTCTTGACAAACGAGGCACACCACCATTCGTTCTCATGTGCATCGCGGCACAAAGAAAATCCCCCGGGTAGAACCCGCGTGAGTACCTCGTTTTTTTCTTCCAGAAGAAGACCGGACCAGATAAAGATTGCCTTGTCCCTTAGAAGGGCGCGCACCCTTTCAAGCAGCGGCATTCCTTCGGAGGACAACATATTCATGACGACAAGGTCAAAGGCGGCGATCTTTTTGAGACAGTCCAGGGTGCCCACGGCAAATGAGATTGATGATTTCGGACGGTTCTTCCTGAGATTCTCTGCAAGGTTTGAGGCGCACACCGGATCTATATCCAGGCCGACGGCTCGGGAACTACCCGTGCAGTCGGCGACGAAACAGAGGATGCCCGATCCTGTCCCTATGTCGAGAACAGACGGCGCATGCCCAACCGCGTCTTTGTGCGCAAGCAGGGCCTGGCACGCGAGCTTCGTGGTTTCATGATGGCCGGTGCCGAATGCCATTTTCGGCTCGATTTTTATCCATGACTGGCCCGGCGAAACCGGCGGCCTGAGCCAAGCGGGAGAGACCCAGATGCTCTCTGCAACCTGTACCGGTTTCATCGACTGTTTCCACCTCGCATTCCAGTCCTCGTCCTGCACCGCGGTGATGGAGAGCGGCTGGGACGGGCTCAAGTCCAGAAGGTGGAATTCTGCGGTATGCAGCGACGCGCTTGTGGAGAAGTAGCACTTGAGCCTGATTTTGTCCCCAACGGTTTCTTCTTCGCATCCGAGCATGCCGAGACCGTACCACGTTGCCTGGGCACGCTCGCTTGACTCGGGGGAAAGTTCGCAGGTGAGGCAATACGCACGCATGACCAAAGTCCTGCTTTCTTGACATAAAGAGATGGACGTTTTCAGGACGGCCGAACCAGCTTCGACCGCTTGATGGCGCAGAACTCGCCGCAGATGCTGCACAGCGACTCATCGCCCCGCGGCGGCAGCGAAGCGCGATAGGCGCGCGCCTTGTCCGGATCAACGCAAAGCGAGAGGAGCCGTTCCCAGTTGAGCTCCATCTTTGCGCGCGAAAGCGCTTCGTCCCATTCTCGTGCGCCCGGAAGACCTCGGGCGATGTCGGCCGCATGGCCGGCGATGCGCGACGCGATAACGCCTTCCTTCACGTCATCGACAGACGGCAGCTTCAGGTGCTCCGCGGGGGTCACGTAACATAAAAAGTCGGCTCCTGCCATGCCGGCGACGGCGCCGCCGATGGCTGCGGAGATATGGTCGTAGCCGGGAGACACATCGGTAACAAGCGGGCCAAGCACGTAGAAGGGTGCGTTATTGCACAATGTTTTTTCAATTTGCACGTTCGCCGCCACCTGGTTGAGCGGCACATGGCCGGGGCCCTCCACGAACACACCCACGTTTTTCTCCCGCGCGCGCACGACCAGTTCACCGAGGATAACGAGCTCCTGCACCTGAACGCGGTCTGTTGCATCGGCAATGGCGCCGGGCCGAAACGCGTCGCCCAGGCTGATGCACACGTCGTGTTTTGCGCATATATCAAGAAGGCGTCCGTAGTCGGCGTACAGCGGGTTTTCCTTTTTGTTGTAGTGGATCCATTCCATCATGATGGTGCCGCCGCGGGAGACCGATCCGGCGAGCCTTCCGGCCCGCCGGAACCGCTCCAGCGATTGCAGCGTCACGCCGCAGTGAAGGGTGAGGAAATCGACGCCCTGCTCGCAGTGCTGTTCGATGACCTCGAACATTTCATCGGCCGAGATCCTTAAGATTGATTTCTTCCTACTTTTAGCGACAAGCGCCATTTCGTACAGCGGCACGGTGCCTACGGCAACGGGACACTGCGCGATGATCGTCTTCCGAATGGCGGCAAGATCGCCGGAGGTGGAAAGGTCCATGATCGCGTCGGCGCCGTATTTCACGGCAACGCGCATTTTTTCCAGTTCTTCTTGTATGTCCGATTTTGCCGACGACGTGCCTATGTTGGCGTTGACCTTTATCCGTGTGCCTGCGCCGATGGCGAGGGGCTCGATGTTCCTTTTTGTGTTGCGTGCGATAACAATGGAGCCGTCGGCCAGGGCCGCGCGGAACGCATCGCACCGCATGCCTTCTTTGCGCGCAGCCCTTTTCATTTCGGGCGTGACGATGCCTTTTTTTGCCGTGCCGACTCTTGTCATGGTAGACGTTCTTCCTTCGGAAACGTTTCACAAAAATAGATCAGGGTGCAGGCGAAGTAAACCCGGATGCCGCAATCATCCTAAGATTGCGCGGAGGGACCCTGCCGATGTTTCTTATGGTAACCCATTCCTGGCAATGATAAAATGAGTGCTGGGAATCTGAATTCCGCAGTGGGCGTGCGCATCGCCTCTTGCCGCGGAATCCTTTAATCTTGGAAGGAAAGAATTGTCTTTCCGGCGTTTCGGGAACTATATTTGAACAATTCTTTTTCAACAAGGACTGGCACCGTGAACAAGAAATCCCGCTCCAAAAAAGCAACAAAGCCTTCCCCGAGGCGGCCTAAGGCGTCCAAGGCGCGCACGGTGAAGAAGCCGCGGAAGCCCGCGCCTCAGGACAACAAGTCCGCCAGAAAACTTGCCAAGAAAGACTTGCAGCATTTCAAGGATAAACTCCTGAAAGAAAAGAAACGCGTGCTTGAGGAAATGGGCGAGATCCAGAACGAGAATCTCAAGACCTCCATTGCCGATCAATCCGGGGAAAACTCGCGCTACAGCTACCATCTTGGCGATACGGCTTCACTCGCCTACGGCAGGGAATTCTCCATGGGCCTTGCAGAGCGCCAGCAGAAGTACCTCGAACAGATAGATGAGGCGCTGCAGCGGATCGAAGAAGGGACCTACGGCACCTGCCTGGTTACCGGTGAAGCGATACCCGTGGAACGGCTGGAAGAAGTCCCTGTTGCCAAGTACTCGGTCAAGGGCAAGGAAATACTCGAAAAGCGCAAACAGAAAGGCTCCTCATAGTCCGAAAAGGATCCTCTTCCGCTTATTCTCCGCCGGTTCCTCCCCAACATACTCGTGCCTCCCGTGTAGTATCGTGCCTGCGGCGGCACGTTTTTGTCCTCGTTTTTCCCGCTCTTCTTCCTTGCGGAGTTGCCGCAAAGCAACCGAACGACGTTACGGTCTTTTCCGATTCCGGCAGGCAATACGAAATCGATGAATCACGCGAAATCAAACCGGCGCAACTTCTTGAGTGTGTGAGAAAAGCGCCTCCGGGGAAAAAGGCGCCCGCGTTGCGCCAGCTTCTCGATTCCCTCGGCTTTTTTCTGTGCGCCTACGACACGCTGTCGCCGAAGAACATTCGCATCGACGTGGGCGGCCGTGGACGGGTCGATTCCATCCGGGTCCGGGGCGGCATTCCGCTGTCCCTGGATTCTATTGCCAAAATCAAACTACCCTGTCCCTACGACGCGGGCTTCATCCAGTTCCTTGCCAAAAAGACCATCTCGTTTCTCGGAGCACGAGGGTATCCGTTCGCAGCCATGACGGTAACGGTCCGCGCGGCCATCGATTCCTCGGGAAGGGGCGGCGGGAAGCGGCGTCAGGCGCTCGTCGTTGTTTTCACCGTGCACGAAAATGGGCGATACGCGTTTGCCAGGCCGCTGCTCATCGGAACCTTCAAGACAGGACGCAAACTCCTGCTCCACGACGTTACCATCCGCGAAGGTGACCTGTTCGACCTCCGTAAGGTGGAGGAATCGAGGGAGAAGCTCCTGTCCCGGCCGTACGTCGCCTCTGTTGACGTGTCGTCGCCCGCCGTCACGCTCGACGCGGCACTGGCGCCCGATACCGGCGCCGCCCGTGGTGCCGTACTGCCACTCGACAAAGTGATGGTTCCATTTTCCTGCGCCGATAAGAGCGGGTTCGGATTGGAGGGGGCGCTCACGTTCCAGGCCGGCGGCGCGTCGGTCAAGAACAGCCTTTACGGTATTGTCAACATATCATTGCTCAACATCCTGCACGCGGGCGAAACGGGTGAGCTTTCCTACAACGGACAGCAGGGCTTGCAGCGCTTGGAACTGTCGGTTTCCAAACCCTACCTGCTCGATTTTCCCGTATTTGCGTCGGGAGATTTCGGTCTGGAAATCCAACAGGATTCGTACGGCTACCTTCACGGCGGGCTTGAAGGGCTCATGGAACTGCGGGCATACTGGCAACTCGGCCTTGCCGTCACTGCCCACGAGGTCCAAACCTCCGGTGATTCCGGCACGTCGTCGTCCAATTACGTGGGAGCCGATATCATCCTCACCCGCGCGGCAAAACCGTACCGGGCAGGTGAGCTGTGCCGGGGATTCACGCTTCGCACCGGCAGCGGTATCGCGCACAACGACGGCCGGCAGTTTAACCGTGAACACGTCGAGGCGACGGGAGACCTGCAGGTCCCCTTGACAAAAAGGTGGGCCGTCGCAGGCCGACTCGTTGGTGAAACCATTGTCTCCGATCCCGCCGACACGCTTCGCACGGCCGAACTGTACAGGACCGGAGGGTACAATTCGGTGCGCGGGTACTCCGATCAGGAGTTCGCGTTCAAGACGGTTGCCTATGCCCAGACCGAGTGCTTGTTTTATTTTAGTCCCGATGGCGCGCTGTACGTTTTTGCCGACGAAGGATTCGGGTTCGGACCCCAGGATCCCATGACGGTCCCTTCCGCCACAAGGCTGTTCGGCTACGGCCTCGGCATTCGCATACCGTCAAAGATCGGGGAAGCGGCGATCGAGTGGGGGAGAAACTACCAGGATACCAAGAGTCTGGGACGCGTACACATTTCGATCATGAATCCGATATCGGCGGGAATGGGAAAATGAATGCGAGGTACGGAGAGAATGTGTGCGATCATGTCAAGCAACACGGCTGGTGTCTGCGCAAAAGGCGGCTGACCTTGACAAATAATTTCAAAGCGGTCTTTTTATCCGTCCCGCTGTTGGTGAATTCAGCCTTTGCCGCCCAGTCCGTCCCGCCTCAATCAGCCGCTCTGCGCTTCGACCGGCCTGCGCTCCAGGCCCTGCGCCTTCACGGCCTCGCGGATATCGACAAAGGGAACATCAGTGAAGGGGACAGCCTGCTGTGCATAGCCGATTCCGGCGGCGTTCTCGATGCGCTCGACATGCTGAGGTGGATGTCCGCAAAGGCGGTGCTTGGCAGGTATTACGACGCGGGCAGGCTGTGCTGCAGGGTCTCGGCACAACAGCCCCAGCTCGCCTCAATCGCCTGCGCCAGGCTTTTTGAGATTGTCAAGGACCAGTCCGTGGAAACCAAGCGCCTCGCGCTTGGGGCGTACAAGCAGTGCGCCCTGTCGCAGGAACGCTGCGACACGCTGCAGCTCAAGCAGTGGCTTTCCCGCACCTACGGCTTCTTCGCCATGTTCACAGAGGAGACGGATCTTCTCCGGGACCTCGACTCCAGACGTTTCCCCTCCGACCGCGATTTTCTTGCCATCGGCCGCGACAGGTTTTCCATGGGTTTCTTTTCCGATGCCGTGGTTCCGGCGATGGAGGCGTACCGACGCCTCTCCGGCGCACCCGAGAGATCCCTGGCTGCCACCATCGTCTATCAGTGTTATGTGCGGCTCAATAAAAGCGCCGACGCCGCATTGTGGCTCCCCCGGACCGCACTGTCCGACGTCCGCTTCCGGGCCCAGGCGGCCGCGTTCCTGCAACGCGCGGGGTTCCTTGATAAAGCAGACAGCCTCACCGCCACCCTGCCCGCGTCGGTGGCGCGAGACACGCTTGGCGTACGCCAGTCCCTGTTTGCGGGGAACCCATCCCGCGCGCGGGAGCTTGCACGCGGCCTGCGGGGCGATCCTGACGCGGCGCTTATCTGGACAATTCGGACAAGCATCTTTTCCGGCAGCGGGGGAGACCTGGAAGGTTGGATCGACACGGTCGCCATGCAGCCGTCCGGGGA
>Ga0181527_1000367_pt1 | contig 52397 bp, 60 predicted proteins | sample PEATcosm2014_Bin_30_FD_119762 | JGI IMG/M metagenome (GOLD analysis project Ga0181527, IMG submission 119762) | Peatland microbial communities from MTU Mesocosm Facility, Houghton, MI, USA - PEATcosm2014_Bin06_60_metaG | ecosystem: Environmental > Terrestrial > Soil > Wetlands > Peat | place...
CCGCGGGCGGGATGGCCCAGACCACCAGGGCCTGGGCGTCGCTGCCCTTCACCTTGGTGAGTTGGGTGGTCATGTCCACGTCCTTGTCGCCGAACCGCTCGTTCATCACGATGCTGAGGCCCAGCGCCTTCGCCATCTTCTCAAACTCCATCCGGCCGCTGTCACCGAAAGCGTTATCCACGCTCATCCAGGCCACCCGGGTCAGCTTCTTGCCCGCCAGGTAATCCGCAAGCACCTCGGCGATCAGGTGGTCGCTGGGGGCGGTCTTGAACAACCAGAGGCTGTCCTTGACCGGCTCCACGATGCGGACGCTGGTGGCCATAGAGACCGTCGGCACCTTGGCGGTCTGGACGGCGTTCTTGATGGCCAGGGAGGTGCCGCTCTGCGTGCAGCAGATCAGGGCCGCCACCCGCTCCTCCTCGATGTCCTTCTTTGCCGCCAGGAGCGTCTTGGTCTCATCGCTCTCCCCGTCGGAGATGACGAGCCTGACCGGCCGGCCCTTGATGCCCCCCTTGGCGCTGATCTCCGCCTGGAGCATCAGGGCCGTGTCCCGCTCGGGGACGCCCAGGGACGAGGCGGGGCCGGTGATGTCGGCGATGACGCCGAACTTGACGGGCTGCTGGCCAAACGCGGCACTGGTGAACGCCAGGCTCAGAGCCAGCCCGAGACCGGTCATTGCGCAGCAGCGTCGGAGACCGTGATGCCCGATGATCCTTCCCGTCTTCATGGAACGCCCTTCCTGCACGCCGCCTACCATGCTGTCCTCATGCCCCGGCCCTCGGATTGCCGCCGCGTGCCGACGATCCCGATGGTCGTGATCCTGTCGCTCATGTCAGTCACCTGGCGGCCCGCCCCCCAGGGAAGATCGCCCCTGCGGCGCCTTGGCTGACGCCATCCGTCGTGGCGCTCGGGGAAACGCGCCCGAGACGGTCTCCCGACGCCCGCACCTCTGCCGGGTCACCTGATTCCACGTGCGGTCGGGTGTGGCAGTCCGGGTTGCCATGAAACCCCGGCTGGATCGGGGACGTGTCGGCAAACGCGCAGAGGCGGTGTTGTGCAAGCTCCGATGAAGGTAGGCGGGACTATATGTGTGCCCAAACAACGCTGTCAAGGCCTTTTTCGCGAGAAGACAGCCTTCGGCTGCGGGAGGATCGAAATGGTTGGACCGCTCTCGGGCGGCACCTTCTGAGAAGGATCGACGACCATCCGGCGCGGCTTGGAGCGGGTCGAACGCGGACAACCGTCGCTTCGGGGGACGGCGCGCGTCAGGAGCGAATGGCGAAGTCTAACCCGAGGGCGCGGAGCCGCTCCGGCGTCGGGATCCCGTCCTTGGACCAGCCTCGTAGCTCGTAGTACTCGTCCAGCATCTGGTCCAACTCTTCGGGCGGGCAGAAGGTGCCCTTGGACGGTCCGTCCGGGATGGGCTCGTGCTGGACGCGCCAGGGCAACGTGTCGTCCTTCCGGGAGATCCCCTCGCGGACGTTGAACGCGCGCTCCAGGGTGCAGATGCGCTCGCCGATCCGCTCCAGCTCGGCCAGATCGAGGTCCCAGCCCGTGGCAGCGTTGATCATCCGGACGTAGCTGTCGCTGAGGTACATCCCGTAACCGCCGCGCTCGGAGGTGAATCGGCAGAGGAGCAGCGAGTCGTCCACGGCCGTGAAGTTCTGGCTGCGGGCGGCCCAGGCGGGTTTTCCCGCGGGGCTCCTCCGGTCGAAATCGGGCGCGTACTGGGGCGTGGGCCGGGCATCGTGATGGCTGCCGCCCCGGGTGCCAGTGGCATACCCGATGCTCATCCCCTTGAGGGCTCGGGCCGAGTGGCCGGCGATCTCCAACCCTTTGACGGCGTACAGAAGCTTCTGCGCCTCCGGAGCGAGCCTGGCTGCCAGGCGCACCGATCCGTCGGCCAAGGCATCGCCGAAGCCCTCCCGCCGCGCCGTCATCTCCACCAGCCGGTTCACCGCCCGGTGGTCGCCCCAGGCCAGCGGGATCCCGACCTCTTTCTCGGTCAGGAAGCCCCGCTCGAGACATTCCAGCACGAAGGCGATGCTCACCCCCATGCTGATCGTGTCCAGACCGTACTGGTCGCACAACTCCTCCGCCTTGATCAGCGAGGCGGGGTCCAGATTGCCCAGCATGGGGCCGAAGGCGTAGATGCTCTCGTACTCCGGCATCTTCCAGACAGTGCCGGCGTACTCGCCCTCCTTCACCTCGAAGGTCTTGCCGCAGGCCACGGGGCACTTGTTGCAGGTGGTGTCCTTTTGGCGGAATTCCTCCCGGTAGTGCTCCCCTCCCACCCGCTCGGCCTCGGGGGAATACTCGTACTGGTTGTTGCGGAAGCCCAGCCCCCCGATGGCATTAATGCCCTTGACGATGCCGGGGGTGCCGTAGGTGTTCAGGTTGTGGGTGCCGGTCTTCAGGGCCTCCCGCTTCTCGGTGACGAGCAACTTGAGGGTCTCCAGGTCGGCGAACTCGGCCTTCTGGCTCCCGCGCACGACGAGCGCCTTGACGCGCTTCGATCCCAGCACCGATGCCAGGCCGCCGCGCGCCGCGAATCCCTCGCGGCTGCGCGAGTAGTGGGCCAGGGCGGAGAAGCGGACCCGGTTCTCGCCGGCCGGCCCGATGCTCATCACGTCGCTTTCCGGCCCCTCCACCTCCTGGATGGCCCGCCCCACCTCCAACGTCCGCTTGCCCCAGAACGTCTTGGCGGACTTGAGCGCGGCCCCTCGTTCGTCCACCACCACGTAGACCGGCTCGGGAGCGGCGCCCGCGATCGCGATGGCGTCGAACCCGGTGTGTCGCTGGGTCCCGGTGAAGCGGCCGCCGTAGGTGGAGTCGAAGAAGAGGCCATTCAGCGGGGACTTTCCAGCGATGCAGCCCCGGTGGTTGCCTGGGATCGGGCTATCCGTGATGGGCCCGGTGGCGAAGATCACCAGGTTGCGGGGGTCGAAGGCCTCGATGCCGGGCGGGACCCGATCGTAGCAGAGCTTGGCCACGAAGCCGTTACCCCCCAGATAGGCCCGGGCAAAGGCGGGATCGAATTCCTCGATCCGCTGCGCCCCGCTGCCGACATCCACCGTCAGGATCTTTCCGCCATATCCGTACATCGCTCCCTCCGCAGGTCGCGTTCTGCCCCCCAGGTCCCGATCGGGATTCCGCTTGCCGGCCGCCTATCTGGTCGCCACGAGGGAGGCCGGTCCCTCTCAGAACTCCACCACGGCCTTGATGACCCCCCGCTCCGGGTCCAGCCACTCCGGGAACGCCGCGATCATGGCGTCGGCCGGCGCCCGGTGCGTGATCCACGGCACGAGATCGATCCGTCCTTCTTCGACCATCTGAATGGCCCAGGCGAAATCCGCGCCGGTCGCATTCCGGCTGCGGAGCAGTGTGAGTTCCCGCCGGTGAAGCTCCGCGTCGCGAAACGTCAGGTCGCCCTGCACCAGGGACACGAAGGTGAGCTTCCCCCCGTTGGCGACGTACTGCACCGAGCGCATCATGGAGTTCGGATTGCCGGTGGCCTCGAAGACCGTGGTGGGCAGGTCGCCGTCGAGCAAGGCCTGCAGTTCGTCCACGGTCGTATCCGCCTGCCCGTCCAGACACGTTTCGACCTTGAGATGCTGCCGGCAGAACTGGCGCCGCCGCTCACTGATCTCGAGGACGATGACCCTGGCCCCGCTGAGCTGCGCGAACTGGATGACGGAGAGGCCGATGGGCCCGGCCCCGATGACCAGGATGCGCTCCCCCGCCTCCGGTTGCCCCCTCCGCACGGCGTGCGCCCCGATGGTGAGCATCTCCACCAGGGCGAGCTGATCCATCGAGAGCGTCCGGGACCGGTGCAGCTTCGCCACCGGGACCGTCATCAGCTCGCGCATCCCGCCGTCGGTGTGCACCCCCAGGACCTGGAGGCGCACGCAGCAGTTCGTCTTGCCGCGCCGGCACGCGATGCAGCTCCCGCAGTTCAGATACGGCTCCACGCTGCACCGGTCCCCCACGGCAAGGTGGGCCGCCGGCGTCCCCAGGGCCACGATCTCGACCCCCAGCTCGTGGCCCACGACGCGCGGATAGGTGAAGAACGGCTGCTTCCCGCGAAAGGCGTGCAGGTCGGAGCCGCACACGCCGACCCGATGGATGCGCACCAGCGCCTCACCGGGGCCGGGCGCGGGGGGCGCCGCCCGATCCACCAGTCGGAACCGGCCAGGCTCTTCCAGCACGATGGTCTTCATGCCTCATCCCTGCGCCGCCCCGTCCCATGGCGCGACGGCGACAAAGCCCTCACGTTTGAGGAACCGGTTTCAGGGTTCCATCGTCCGTCGCGGCCGCTCTCCCCTCGCCGGCGAGGTTCGAGAGGGCGAGAGCCGGACACACGTCGATCCCCGCGATCGCGCAGCCATATGCCATCGGAAGAGGGAGGCGAATCCTTCGGACCGCGTGCCTCGTGTCAGCGGGAAGACAGGCGTTCGCGCTCGCGCTGCATGGCCTCCTTGCCGGCCTGAACTGCAGCGGAGAGGATGGTCTTTTTTTCCTCCAATACCTCGCGGCCGCGCTCGATCGCATCCTCGGCCTTGTCCCGAAGTTCCTCGGACACGTCAAGCGTCTTGTCCCGCACGTCGGAGGCCAGGTCCCGCAACCGCTCTCGGGTTCGCCGGCCCGACTCGGGCGCGAGCAGGAGGGCCAGGCAGGCCCCCACGACGCCACCCAGGATGAATCCCAACGCGACGCCGGCCCCGGAGTATCCGCGTTCTTCACTCATGACGGCTCCCTCCTTCGCGTGTACTGCTTCCACAGGAACTTCAGCCCGGCCCGCACACCGGCCAGCACGCCGGCGATGGGGATGAGTCGCGATCCGAACACGGCGCGGATGGTACCGGTGGTCATACGGAGATTCTCCCCGGCCTCCTCCACGGCGGCCATGGCCCCCCGCAGGCGCGCGGTCCCATTCGCCACCTCCTGGGCCGCCTTGGTCGCCGCGCGGACGCCATCCCGCGCCTCCTGGATCACGGGCCGGAGATCCAACTCGAGCGTCCGGATGAACTCCTGCAGGCGCCAGGCCGCCCGGCGGAGTTCCAGCAGGGCCGGGACCAGCATGATGGTCCAGAGCAGGCTCACCACGGCCAGAACAACCAGCGCAGTTGTCGCCACGGTATTCATGTTCGGCCCCTTCTCAGACCACGTTCTCTTCCCGCAGCCGCGCCACCTCTTCCGGCGACAGGCGCAACCACTGGGCGAGGACCTCCTCGGTGTGTTCCCCGAGGCGAGGCGCCCGCCCGTGCACCTTCCCGGGGGTCGCCGACAGCTTGATGGGCACGCCGGCCATACTGATCGTCCCGCCGTCGGGGTCCTGCACCGTGACCACCATCTCCCGCGCCTTCACCTGCGGATCCTGGATCACCTTGTCCACCGTGTTCACGGGCCCGCAGGGCACCCCGATGGCCTCCATCTCCTTCATCCAGGTCTCGACCCGCTTCTGTCGGATGATGGGAACGAGGATCGCATGCAGCTCGTCCACGTGCTCGGCGCGGAGCGCGTTGGTGGCAAAGTGCGGGTGCTCAATGAGATCGGCGCGACCGATGGCCTCGCAGAAGCGGGCCCAGATGTTGGTGCCCACAGCCAGAATGACGTGCCCGTCCGCGGCCGCGAACGCTTCGAAGGGGGCGATGGAGGGGTGGCGGGCGCCCAGGGGCTGGGGGACCTCGCCGGTGACCAGACAGCGCATGATGGCATTCTCCAGGATGGCCACCTGGCAGTCCAGCATGGCGACGTCCACGAACTGCCCCTCCCCCGTGGCCCGGGCGTGGCTGAGGGCGGCCAGGATCCCGATGCCCGTGAAAAGGGCCGCGGCGATGTCCCCGATGGAGGTGCCGACCCGGACCGGGGGCCGACCCGGCTCGCCCGTGATGCTCATCACGCCGCCCATGCCCTGGACGATCATGTCGTAGGCGCCACGGGGCGAATACGGCCCCGTGTGGCCGAAGCCCGAGCAGGCGGCGTACACGAGGCGGGGGTTTACGGCCCGCAGGGCCGGGTAGTCCAGGCCCAGCCGCTTCATCACGCCCGGGCGGTAGTTCTCGACCAGGATGTCCGCCTGCCGGACTAGGTTCAGGAAGAGCCGCTTCCCCGCCTCGGCCTTGAGGTTCAGCGTGATCCCCTTCTTACCCCGGTTGATGCTGATGAAGTACGTGCTCACCCCGTTCTGGAAGGGGCCGATGCTCCGGGACTCGTCGCCGACGCCGGGCTCCTCGACCTTCACCACCTCGGCGCCGAGATCGGCCAGCACCATGGTCGTGTACGGCCCTGCCAGGACGCGGGAGAGGTCCAGGACCCGGATACCGGCGAGGGGGCCCGCCATCTTTTCAACCTCGCTTTCGGAGCTCAACCAGGCGATCGAAGAGCTTCATGAGCTCGGCCAGGGGGCGCCCGCGGCGGAGCTTCCGCGCCACCTCCGCCTCGTGACGCTGGATCTCGAGGGCGCGCGGGGCCACGGTGCGCAGCTTCTTGGGCGAGAAGACCACGACGCCGTCCTCGTCTCCGTGGACGATGTCGCCGGGCTGCACCGGCGCCCCCCCGCAGATGATGGGCACCTGGGTCTCCCGCAGATGCTCCGCCGTGCCGACCCGGGGCGTGGCCGCCCGGGCGAAGACGGGGACTCCCACGTCCTCCAGGTCGTGCAGATCCCGGACCGCCCCGTCGATGACGAATCCTTTAATGCCCTTGCGCCGGGCCTCGATCGCCATCAGTTTCCCCAGCAGCGCGGCCTCCAGCATCCCCCCGCCGTCAACCACCAGCACCTCTCCCTCTCGTGCCTCGGCCAGCGCCTTGAGGAGGGTGAGATAATCCCCCGGGTAGCAACGGACCGTATGGGCGATTCCGGTCAGCCGCATCCCTCGGGCCACCGGCTTGATGGCGGCGGCCATGGTCCCCAGGCGGCCCAGGGCGTCCGACAGGAGGGCGGTGGGGATGCGGGCAATCCGATGGAGGGGATCACGCACGACAGGACCTCGGAAACCGCGGACTGCGTATCACGGAACGAAAGCCCGGACAGCCGTCAGGTTCGGCGGGAAACCTTGCCCCATGCCCGTTCCCGTTTCACGTTTCACGTCTCACGGCAGTATGGCAATTACCCGTGCCGGCGCCGATCCGGCGTCCACCCGGAGCGGGGCGATCACCAGCTTGACTCCCTTCACCGGAAGCCGATCGAGATTGGTGAGGTTGACGAGCCGCCACTTCCCCGCGGAGAGAAGAGCGCGCGTTCCATCCCCGCCGGGAACCCCCGGAGCCGCCTCCGGGACCCAGGCGTCGAGGCCCACCCCGCGGATGTCCCGCTCGGTGAGAAGGAACGCAATCGCTCCCTCAGAGATGCCGGGCACCCGCGGCACCCCCTGGGGATCCAGGTTCAAGTAGCGGGCCGGATCGCTCCCGCTCCACCGACGGGCCCATCCCGTGTACAGCAGGACCATGCTGCCCTTGGGGATGCGGCCGTTCCGCCGCTCCCAGGCCTGCAGGTCGTCGGCCGTGACGCGGTAGTCCGCCGCGCGGGCGACCCGGAGGGCGACATCCACCATCACGGCGTAAGCCAAGAGGTCTCGGGCGGGGATCTGGGCCAGAGTTGGCTTGCCCTTCAGCACGCTCGAAGGCAGGTCGAGATGCGTGACCAACACGCCGGCTGGAGGGATGCCCTGGGCGGAATTGTTCCCCTCGCCCTCGGCCGGTCCCTCGGGTCGAGCGCGCTCCTGGACTCTGCCGCTAGGTGCGGACTCCGTCTGGGCCTGGGTCAGATCCACCACCTGGGACTTGCCCAGCAGGGCGCGCTCCCAGGCCCCCGCCGCCGCCGGCTCTGCCTGAAGAAAGAGCAACAGGAGAGCGAGCGGAAGCGCCTGCATCCGACCCCGCCAGCCCCGAAGGCCTCGTCGTTTTGCGCCCATGAACAAAAAAGCAGGGCCACGCCGTGACGCCAACCCTACCCCCAGAGCCTCCGCCAGTCGCTTTTCTGCGAGGCAATCGGACCATACCATAGCCCTAAACCCCTGTCAATGCGCAACAAGTCTGATATTTCTGATATTGCCGCTGCGGGTTCGTCGGATCAAGCTGCCGCCTCCACCCCCGCCTTGACGTTCCCCGTGCCCTGGTCTAAGCTCAGACATTATACCACGCGCAGAAGGCTTCGAGGAGGAGCCGCCATGCCCCAAGAAGAGAAGCCGGCCGGTCCCGATATCCGCTTCTGCCCCTACTGTTTCCAGATGAGCTTCGATGTGTCCGGGGTCAAGGGAGAGTGGGTCTTCTGCGAGTTCTGCGGCGTGGACGTCGAGGTCAAGGAGTTGGTAAGGCAATGAGCCGTTGTCTCCCGATGGGCGCCCTGGCGGGCCTCCCCTTGGTGCTGTTCCTCACCTGGCTGCTGGCAATCCCCGCGCGGGCGAGTGCCCAGGCGACGCCGGACTTGGGATGGCTGGGGATCTCCATCTCAGAGGTCAACGAGGACCTGGCGGAGCGCCTGGCCGGCACCTTCGGTCCCGGGGCGGGCACCGGCGTGGTAGTGGCGGACGTCCTGAAAGGCGGCCCGGCCGAGGGGTCATTTTTGAAGCGGGGGGACGTCATCATCCGCGTGGACAACCAGCCCATCTGGGATGTCCGGCAGCTCCAGCGGGCGATCCGGTCCAAGCCCATCAGCCAGCGCGTGACGCTCGTGGTTCTGCGGCAATCCTCCCGCCTCACCGTACCGGTCACCATCGGGGCGATGCCTGTGGAGGCGCGCGCCCAGCTCGCCGGCGAGCGCTTCGGATTCCTGGTGCGGGGCGAGGACGAGCGCGATCAACCCCGTGAACGGCCGGCCCCGGGCGGCCGAGTCTTCGTCGCCTTCGTGGACCCCGATTCTCCCGCGGCCCGCGCCGGCCTCCGCCCGCAGGACGCGATCCTGCTCGCCAACAACCAGCCGATTCGCAGCCTCGAAGACTTCGACCGGGCCATGCGAGGCAACGATCGGTCCACCTCCCTGCTGGTCGAGCGTCGCGACGCCCAGGCGCCCATCGCCGTGACCCTGGAACTTCCCGCGCGGTAAGCCCCCCTCCTGCCTTGAGTTCACTCTTCATCGCCAACACCGCACGACGCCTCACCCTCTCGTCCTGCCGCCCTGCACATTATGGGAAGTCCCCTATTTCTTCCTGGGGGGTGAGAGTCCGCATCGGCAAAATCTATTTGTTTGATCGCCCCTGTTGTGGTATCCGTGACGCCATCGTAGGCGGGGTGCGCGCCTTCCCCGCCGCGCGGCATGCGTGAAGGGGGGTGGAGGACAGCGTGAGCGCGAAGGACAGTCCCGTTGCCTCCTCGGGCAAGGAGATCCGACTCACCGAGTACGCCGCCTGCGCCGGGTGAGCGTCCAAGATGGGTCCGGCGGACCTACACGACGTGCTGGATCACCTGGCCATGCAGGAGCCTCCCGATCTTCTGGTCGGCCTGACCAAGAGCGATGACGCGGCCGTCTACCGGCTGAACGATCGGCAGGCCATCATCCAGACGGTGGACTTCTTCCCACCCATCGTGGATGACCCGTACATCTTCGGGGCGGTGGCGGCCGCCAACTCGATGAGCGACGTGTACGCCATGGGCGGGCGCGTCCTCCTCGCCCTCAACGTGGCGGCCTTCCCCGGGGATTTCCCGCGGGACGCCATGCGCCGGATCTTCCAAGGCGGCGCCGACAAGGTGGCCGAGGCCGGCGGGATCATCGCCGGCGGCCACACCGTGGTGGACAGGGAGCCGAAATACGGCCTGTGCGTGACCGGCCTCGTGCATCCCGACCGGATCACGATCAAGGGCGGTCTCACGCCCGGCCAGCGGCTCTTCCTCAACAAGTCCCTGGGCACCGGCGTCATCACCACCGCCGGGAAGGCCGGGCGGGCCCAGGCGCCCCACCTGGAAGCCGCGATCCAGAGTATGACGCGCCTGAACCGGGGTGCCTCCGAGGTCGTGGCCGAGATGGGCATCCGGGGATGTACCGACGTCACCGGGTTCGGCCTGCTCGGCCACGGCACCGAGATGGTCCTGGCCAGCGAGTGCGGCTTGCGCCTTCGCGCCGACGCGGTGCCCCTCTTGCCCGGGGCCATGGACTGCGCCGAATCCGGAGACTTCGCGGGCGGCATGGGCCGCAACAAGAAGTACGTGGAGGGCCTGGCCCAAGACGGGAAGCTGGCGCTTCGGATCGGGGCGGGCATTCCCGCCGAATTGGTCGGTCTCTTGTACGACTCGGAGACGTCGGGCGGCCTCCTCTTCTCCGTCCCGGCGGAGCGGGCGCAAGAGGTTCGCGAGCGGTTCGCGGCGAAAGGCGAGCCCGTCTGGGAGATCGGCGAGGTCATCGCCGAACCGACCATCGAGATCTTCTGAGCGCAGCCTGGACAAGTGCGGGACGCATGACAGATCCCGAGGAACGACAGAGTGCGACACCAGTTGGCGCGGACACCACTCCGCCGGGCGGTGATTTTCCCGCCGCCCTGAAGGCCGCGGCGCTCGTCGCACTCCTGCTCCTGGCCTTCATTGCCCTCCGATTTTCCGGGGTGACGGCTCACGTGTCCAAACAGGGCATCCAGGCCCTCGTGAGCCGATTCGGTCTGCTGGCCCCGGCCGTCCATGTTGCGGTGTATGCCGTGGGGACCACGGCCCTGCTGCCGGCAACGCTCTTCACCCTGATCGGAGCCGTTCTGTTCGGCAAGTTCTTGGGGACCATCTACAATCTGCTGGGGGCCACCGGCGGCGCCGCGCTGTCATTCCTCGTCGCGCGGTATCTGGGACGGGACTTCGCCGCACGCCTGCTGACGGGAAGGCTCCGGCGGCTGGACGCCAAGGCCGAGGAGCACGGGCTCATCTTGATCTCCTACCTGCGCCTGGCCTACCTTCCCTTCGCGCCGCTGAACTACGCTGCCGGCCTGACGCGAATGCGGTTCCTGGATTACCTCTGCGGGTCGATTGTCGGGATGTTTCCCGCGGTGCTCATCTTCACGTGCTTCCTGGATGAGCTGACCAATCTGGAATCGCCGGCGGATCTCCTGGCCCTTCGGTTTCTTGCACCCCTGAGCCTCTTCGTCGCCTCCCTCTTCCTGCCCATGCTGGTCAAGCGGCTGGCGCCGGCCCTGAACTCAACTACTCCTCCCCCGCCCGGGTCGTAAGCCAAAAGGAATCCCCCTCACGCTTCACCAGGCAGAGAGAAGATTCGTCCATCCGGTGGCTGGTCTGCCGTCACAGATTCATCGGATTCTTCAATGTGGACTATAGGTTCTTTTCCGGGTAGATTATTGCCTCGAACCGAGGTTGATTCGTGGATTCGTTCTTGCCATTTGACCGATCGACCTTTTGACCACTTGACTGTCGTTGACGGGGAAAAGGAGCGAAGGCATGTCACAACCACCGCGCGGCCGTGTCCTGCTCTTGGGGAGCGACGGGATGGGGCGAGGCAATGACGCGCTGGGCCTGACGATCCTGGCAAACTTCCTCAAAACGTTAGGGGGGAATCCCCTGCGCCCGGAAAAGATCGTCTGCTGGAACGCCGGCGTGAAACTGCTCACCCGGGAGTCCCCGGTCGTCACGACCCTCCAGGATCTGGAGGGGATCGGCGTGGAGATCCTGGCCTGCAAGACCTGCGTGGAGCACTTCGGCCTGCAGGAGAAGCTCCGGGCCGGGGAGATCTCTACGATGCCCGTCATCAGCGATCTGCTCTTGCGGAGCGACGTCCTCACCGTGTAGTGCGACGGCGAATTGGCACGGCTTCGGCGCGGGCGGCCTGGGCCAGCAGATCCAGATCGCCATCAGCCTGTTCCTGGAGAACAAGCTCTTGACCCTGATCCTGGCCATCTACCTGATGGTCACACTGGTGGACTATCTCTCCGCCTATCTCCGCCGTCGCCTGCTCTAATCCCTCCCCCTGGATACTCCCTCCGCATGATGGTGGCGGAGGCGAAGGAAGAGACGGATTCGTCCCCTCTGCGGTATAATCGCGGAACCGGTGTTCCTGACGACCATCCGAGGAGCAGCGGAGAAAGCGAAAGGAGGTTTCGTGATGGTGAAGGGTGCGACGCAACCCATCCAGGTCATCAAGACGGAGAAGGCCGGTCCTCCGGTGGGCCCCTACTGCCAGGGGATCAAGGCGGGGGGCTTCGTCTTCGTGGCGGGCGAGAAGGGGATCGATCCCGCGACCGGGAAGATCGTCCCCGGAGGCATCGAGGCGGAGACCCGTCGGACGTTGGAGAACATCAAGGCCATCCTAGAGGCGGCCGGCTCGAGCCTGGATCTGGCCGTCAGCACCTTCGTCTTCATGACGGACCTCAGCGACTTCCCCAAGATGAATGCGATCTACGCCGAGTACTTGAAGGTCAATCCACCGGGGCGCACCACCGTCGAGGTCAAGGGGCTGCCCGCGGGCGCCCACGTCGAAATCACCGTCACGGCGCTGGCCGGTCCGGGATCGTAACGATCGATTCGCCGAAATTCTCGGTCGACTCTTGGCCCCTTGCCGGACCCATCCAGCAGAAGAACCTCTTCTCCAAAGACGCCACGGCCCTTCGGGGTACGCTCCCCGAAGGGCCGTGCTTTCTAATGTACAGGGAGGGGTTTCCCCTCAGTCGCTGGCCGGAACTCAGGCCCGCTCGTCCGCATGAGGCGCCGGGCCCAAGGTCAAGAGATCCACGACGGTCAGGATCACCCCTACGAGCAGGATCAAGCCCAGGACCCACGTGACAGCGAACCAGAAGCGCATCTGGGCCTGCGCCGTCATGAAGCCGAGGCCCATGACCCGCTCGATGTATGTCTGAAGGACGCCGGATATGCTGAAGCTCAGACCCATGCCGAGCATGGCCAGGCACATCCACCAGAAGGTGATCCGACCGCGCCGCTCGGAAAACCGGCTGATGCCCTTCAATTCCGGCATCGCGTAGTAGAAGAACGTGAGGTTCAACAGGACGTAGGCGCCGAAGAAGGCCACGTGCCCGTGGGCGGCCGTCACCTGGCTGCCGTGGGTGTAATAGTTGATCTGGGGCAAGGTGTGGGCGAATCCCCAGAACCCGGCCCCCACCAAGTGGAAAATCGCCATCCCTATTGCATAGGTGAAGACCAGGCGGTTCCGGATGGGAATCTGGCGCTCCTTGACATGCTGCCAGGCGTCCCAAAGCATCAGAACGATGGGCAGCGGCTCCAGCGCACTGAAGAACCCCCCGACCCACAGCCAGTAGCGCGGCGCTCCCAGCCAGTAATAATGATGGCCGGTCCCCGCGATCCCGGTGAAGAGGAAGAGGCCCAGTTCCACGTAGAGCCACTTCTCGACCACCGCCCGGTTCACGCCGGTGATCTTCAGCAGGATCCACGCGGTCAAGGCCGCCGCCACCAGCTCCCACGCGCCCTCCACCCACAGGTGGATGACCCACCACCAGTAGTACCAGTCGATCGTCAGGTTCCGGTAGAACGGCAGATCGAAGAGATAAAGCAGAGCCAGGAAGACCAGGCCGCCCAGAAGCGACCCCTGGATGGCCGTCCAATTCCTGGCCTTGAGCATCGTCATCCCGACATTGAACAGAAACATGAGCGCCCCGATGACGATCAGGTAGTCGAGTGGGTGGGGAAGCTCGAGCAAGGGCTTCCCCTTGGTCCAGCCGAAGAGGAATCCCACGATCCCCACCACGCCGGTCCCCGCCAGGATGACGAGCTGGAGATAGGCGAGGCCGGGGCTGAGCAGCTCCCGTCCGGTCTCGTCCGGGACCAGGTAGTAGGTGCTGCCCATGAAGCCCAGGAGGAGCCAGAGGACCAGGAGGTTCGTGTGAATCGCCCGGGCGGTGCTGAAGGGCAAGACGTCCACCAGCCATTGCGGCAAGCTGGCCCAGTAATTCACCGCCAGCCACGTTCCCACCAGGACCTGCAAGACGAACAGCAGCAGGGCGACCACAAAGTAGGGGTACGCCACACGCTGAGACGGATGCGTTGCCGGCATGACTCTCTCCCTCCTCTCGATGGCCCGTTACTTCTGTCCGGCCAGGAAATCCGCGATCTGATTTCGCTCGTCAGGATTCAGCGATGGCGGAGGCATGATCCCCTGCGGGTTCACCGACCTGGGATTCTCCAGGATCTTCGCGATGGTGGCCCGGCTCAGCCGGCCTCCCGCATGCGTGAGATCCGGTCCCAGCGTCCCGCCCGTCCCGTTCATCCGGTGGCACCCGAAGCACCCCTTATCCTTGAAGAGCGCCGCGCCGGGGCTCACCGCCATGGCGACGGCGGCCTGGGCCGTCCGCCGGAGCTTGGCATCCTGGGGCGGCCAGTCATGCGTATCGATCTCGCTCGTCCACTTCAGGAAAGCCACGAGATCGGTCAGCTCCTGCTCCGTGAGGGGAAAGTGGGGCATCTTCCGCCACGTCGTGAGCTTCTCCGGCGTGCGGACCATCGCCTTGATCCCCTCCTCACCCCTTCGCCAATAGACCTTGGTCATGTCCGGGGCGTAATAGGCGCCGAACCCCAGGATGGTGTGGCAGTCGTTGCAGTTGTACTTGTGCCAGACCCGCTTGCCCGCGACCACCTGCTCGCTGAGCTGGTCGGCGTGCGTCAGGGTTTGCACCTGGCGGTGCGTGTCCACGGTGAGTCCCAGGAAGATCAGGAGCGAGATCAGGGTCCCGAGGTAGAAGATCCATTTCGCGGCCTTGGCACTCATAGACGAGACCTCCTTTCCCCGAGGGGATGGAACGGTGCGCCGATGGTCTGTCGGGTCCCTTCCGGATCATCCCCGCGTCCCCGGCGTCTTTTGCGGGGAGCCCACGTATGTCGCAGATGCCTACTCCTTCCGGCGCTCCGAGGGCAGGATGAGGCGCACCGCGTGCTCATAGAAGAGGTAATCCCAGGCCCAGTTGATCAGGACCAGGAGGCGATTGCGGAAGCCGATGAGCTTGATCAGGTGCACACCCAACCAGAGGACCCAGGCAGGGAAGCCGGTGAAGGCCCGGCCCCGATGGTGAACCGCTCCGGCGTTCCGCCCGATGACCACCATCGTGCCCGGATCACGATATTGAAAGGGCACGGGATTCTGCCCCGCGACCTGCCGCCCGATGTTCCGGGCGGCCGCGTCTCCTTCTTGCATGGCGACGGGCGCGAGCATCGGCAGTGGCCGCCCACCGTCTTCGACATATGCCAGGTCCCCGATGACATAGATCTCGGGATGGCCAGGCAGTTGCAAGGTGGGTTGGACGGCGACGCGTCCCCCGCGGGCTGTCGGTAGCCCCCATGCCTGGGCCAGGGAGTCGCCACGCACCCCCGCAGTCCAGACCACGGTTTCCGCCGGGATGGCCGTGCCGTCCTTCAGATGCACTGCTTCCCTCGTGACTTGGGCCACGCTCGCCTGCAGGCGCACCTCGACTCCCATCCGGCCCAGCCGAGCGAACGCATAGGCACGCAAACGTTCCGGCAGCCCCACGAGCAGGCCGTCTGCTGCCTCGACCAGGACCACCCGGACCTCGCGAAAATCCAACGTTGAAAAATCCTTCACAAGCGGGCCCCGAATGAGTTCGGCCAGGGCGCCGGCGAATTCCACGCCGGTGGGGCCGCCCCCCACGATGGCGAACGTGAGCAGTCGTCGCCGCCGCTCGGGATCAGGCTCGAGCGCCGCCCGCTCGAAGCAGCAGAGAATCCGCGTGCGCAGTGCGACCCCCTGCTCCAGCGTCTTCAAAGGAAAGGTATACTCCGATGCCCCTGGCACCCCGAAGAAGTGAGAGACGCTCCCGGTGGCAAGGATCAGGAAATCATAGGCAATGGCGGGGCCATCGGTTTCCAGGACCCGTTGGGAGAGGTCAACCGTCTTCACGTCAGCCAGGACGAACCGGACATTCGGTAATTTCCACAGAATGCTCCGCACCGGGTAGGCGATCTCCTCGGGTTCGAGTTCGGCCGCCGCCACCTGGTAGAGAAGCGGCAGGAAACAATGGTAATTGTGGCGGTCGATGAGCAGGACTTCGACCGGATGCCGCACCAGACTCCGAGCGGCCCACAGGCCACCGAACCCGGCTCCGACGATCACCACCCGTGGCCGATGTTGCCTTGTCATCGTTCTTGAGCTGGCCTTCGCCACAGGCAGATTCCCGACACCTCACCCTACGGAGTGTGCAGCGCTTCTGCCGACAGCGCTATGACGCTGGTCATAAAGCGCGCTTCCAGTATGGGGGTCGAGGATCCTGCCTTTCCACAGCGCGGCGGCCTCCAGAGAACGCAGCGCGCCCTTTCAGGGGAGACCATGAAGGATGCGGTCGCTCTCCCGCGCAACGCCTACCCCAGATCCATTGCTTTCGTCAAGAGGATACTCCCGCGACTGGGCGAGTGCGAGAAATAGCGCGTCCGCCGCATGATGATCCCCATCTAGAGCAGGACGGCGCCATCCGGATGGAGCGGGCCCGGGTCGTCGTCCTCGACGTGAAGGCCCTGGAGCGCTGGAGCGAATCCAATGCCTCGTCCTCGGCCTGAGCGCGCGGCCGCAAGGCGCAGCGGTCAGGCGCAAGGCTGGCGCTTCTCCAGCCTACTTCGCCGGGCCGTAAGCGGACGAGAGATACTCGACGATGGTTTTCTCGTCCTGCGGCCTGATGGGAGCGCCGAACACCTTGACCATCTTCGTCACGACGGCCTGCCACTGCTTGGCGTCGCCCCGTGGCTGGCGGACCGGCCGGCGGGCCGAGCGCCTCCCAGAAAATGCTTGGTCTTCCCGCCTTCCTGCGCAATACTCCTTCATCCCTTTGTCACAAATGACGCTGCGCTCAGCTCCTCGTGAGAACGGAGAGAAATGAAGGTCCTGTGCTGCCATCCGAGCGGCCTCCTGTACACCAAGATCTTCCTGCGCCTGGAGCCACTCGGCGTCGAACTCCTGGCTGCGGCCGCCCGCGCCGCCGGCCACGACGTGCGGATCTTGGACCTCCAGGCCTTCACTCACCGGGACTACTTCAGGGTTCTCAGCGAGTGGAAGCCCGATGCCGTGGGCTTCGGCGTCAACTACCTGGCCAACATCCCCGAGGTCATTGACCTGGCCAAGGAGACCAAGCAGAAACTCCCCAGCTGCTTCCTCTTTGTGGGAGGCCACAGCGCCTCCTTCACCGCGCAGGAGATCCTCGAGCACGCGGCCGGGGCCATTGACTGCGTGGCCAAGGGCGAGGCCGAAGAGATCACGGCGCCCCTCCTCCTGGCCGCGGCGGGCGACCGGAAGTGCCTCCACATCCTTCCGGGCGTCGTAACGCTGGAAGGCGAGGGTCCCCCGCCCCGGATGGTCGAGAGCCTGGACAACCTCAGGCCGGCCCGCGACTTGCTGCGCAAGCGGCGGAAGTATTTCATCGGCGTCCTGGATCCGGCCGCCTCCATCGAGTTCACGCGGGGCTGTCCCTGGGACTGCGTCTTCTGCAGCGCCTGGACCTTCTACGGGCGGAGCTACCGCAAAGCGAGCCCCGAGAAGGTGGCCGAGGAACTCCAGTCCATTCAGGAGCCCGGCGTCTTCATCGTGGACGACGTGGCCTTCATCCAGGCCGAGCACGGCCTGGCCATCGCCCGGGAGGTCGAGAAGCGGAAAATCCGGAAGCAGTACTACCTGGAGACGCGGGGGGATGTCCTGCTGCGGAACAAGGAGACCTTCGAGTACTGGAAGCGCCTGGGCCTGGAGTACATGTTCATCGGCCTCGAGGCCATTGACGAGGAGGGGCTGAACCTGCACCGGAAGCGGGTCAAGCTGTCCACCAACTTCGAGGCCCTCGAGTTCGCGCGCTCCCTCGGCATCCGGGTGGCGATCAACATCATCGCCGATCCCGGCTGGGACGAGCAGCACTTCGCCGTGATCCGCGAGTGGGCCCTGTCCATTCCCGAGATCGTGAACGTGAGCGTGAACACGCCATATCCCGGCACCGAGACGTTCCTCAGCGAGTCAGACCGGCTGGCCACGCGGGATTACCGCCTCTTCGACATCCAGCACGCGGTGCTGCCCACCCGGCTTCCCCTGGATCGGTTCTACCAGGAACTGCTGAAGACCCAGCAGGTGTTGAACACGAAGCACCTCGGGCTCACCGCCCTGAAGAACACCGCGCTCATCGCGGCGCGGCTCCTCCTCCGCGGGCAGACCAATTTCGTCCGGATGCTCTGGAAGTTCAACAGCGTCTATCACCCGGAGCTGCAGCTCAGCGATCACCACCAGCCGGTGAGATACGAGATGCGGCTCCCCACGGCATCGCAAGACGGGCAGGGAAAGCCGCGGGACCTGTTCATCCTCAAGCCCGATCCGGAAAAACAACCGACCCCGGCGCACTGAGCCATCCGGCGACCATCCGCAGCCACCCCCCACCGGCCCCTTGCCGGATCAGGCGCCGCCCCTCACGGCGGCCAGGAATTCCCTGCTCGCGCTGGCCAGGAGCCTGGTGAGGTGCGTATACAGGTAGCGGACCCCCTTCCGCTGGTAGGCCTGGATCGCCTGGAGGTTGCCGGTGGATCCGGGCACCTTGCCTGCGGCCACGATGGCTGCGAAAGCCCGATCCATGGCCTCTCGCACCTCCGGGACGTCCGAACGACCCGGATATCCCAGAGACTGCGAGAGGTCCGAGGGGCCGATAAAGAACACGTCCACGCCTTCCACCCGCAGGATCTCGCCGAGGTTCCCGAGGGCCTCCGCTTCCTCCAGTTGGACGCACACGAGGGTTTCGCGGTTGGCTTCCTCCACATAGTCGGCTGCCGACACGTCGAAGCCGTAGTGCGCGGGACGGGTCCCCGCCGCCAGGCCCCGCGTGCCAAGGGGATGAAATTTGACCGCCTCGACCGCCCGCCTGGCATCCGCGGCCGTGTTGACATGCGGGACCTGGACCCCCATCACTCCGCGGTCCATCAGACGCAGGATCGCCTCGGGGCTGTCGGACCACGCCCGCGCGATGGCTGTCACCCCCGTCAGCTCGGCGGCCATGGCCATCAACTCCACGCTTTCGGGAGAGATCGAGCCGTGTTCGCAGTCAATCAGCACCCAGTCGAATCCCAGCCGCCCGACCATCTCCACCACCTGGGGCGACGGGAACATCACCGACACCCCGAAGGCCGGCCGGCCCGACAGGAGCTTCTCCTTGAGCCTGTTCTTCAGCATGAATGGACCCGGCAGGGAGACGCCCGGAGGCTTCCCGGGCCCTCGGACTAGCCGAGTTGCTCCACCAGGTAGTTCTGCATCCCCATCTGCTTGATCTGGTCGAGCTGCGCCTCGATCCAGTCGATGTGCTCCTCCTCGTCCTTGAGGATCGACTCCAGCAGCTCACGGGTCCCGTTGTCGCCCACCTCCACGGCCAGCCGGATGCCGGCGTTGTAGGCTCGGATCGCCCGCTCCTCGGCCTTCTGATCGTTCTTGTGCTGGGCCTCGACGTTGGCCCCGACATCGATCTTGTTCAGCTTGCTAACGGTCGGCAAACCCTCCAGGAAGATGATCCGGCCGATGAGCTTCTCCGCATGCTTCATCTCATCGATGGCCCGCTTCTCGATCGCTTTGTGAAGCTTCTCGTACCCCCAGTTGGCGCACATCTCGGACTGGACCATGTATTGATTGATGGCGGTCAGTTCGTCGGCCAGAAGCTCGTTCAGAAGCCCGATGATTCGGTTGTGGCCCTTCATCCTTTCCTCCTCTCGTATCCTCGTGATCATCTTGCCGCTGCCACCCATCCCGGTCGCAGCGGCGGCGCCCCTTCCTCGACGGCCCATACACCACGTGTCTTCGGCACCCCGGCCCGCCTGGCGGGGAAATGTGTATCCTCAGGAATATTACCCCTGGGCATCCGGAGGCGCCAGTGCCTCCGGGCCAAAGGGATGGGAAAACAGACCTACCCAGCGCGAGCGGACCCCTCCGGTCCCCGTGACGGGCGAGAGGGAACGCCCGGCCCGGAAGCCGGTATCCTTGCAGCGGACCGTCGGATGCCCGATGTCCGATGCCGCCTATTTTGCCGCGGCCCGCTGCGCCCCTTGCACGAAGACGATCAAGGCAAGGAGCAGGGCGAAAAACACCGCCGCGCCACCGATCCACTTGATGGGATAGACGATCGGTCCGATTGCGCCAAAGCTGTAATTCGGATTGAACCAGCGTCCCCAGAAGCCGACCGTATCCCGCACGGGGAAAAGCACGACGCCGATGACGGCCAGCCACGAAGCCCAGGAGCGCAGGGCCAAGCTCGCCTGCGTCTGCAATCCCACAATCACCCCGACGGCGATGCCGAACAGGGCGGACATCCAGGCGTAGAAGCGCATGTTGTAGGCGGCGTCCTTGGAGGCATTCGGCACCGGGATGTACGAGGCGGGATAGTAGTTGGTGAAGTAGATCCCGCCCGTCCGGTAGGCCGGGCCGCGCTTCACGTCCACGACCTGGTGATCCAGGAGGTTCGCCGAGCCCTTGGTGTCCAGGACCGCGGCGGCCGCCTTGTTGTGAAATCCATGCAGCGTGGACGTCCGTTCGATGAAAAAGGTCATCGAGAGATACAGCATGATCACGATCAGCCCCAGCACCACGTTCTTGTTGCCGATTGACAGGTTCGTGTTCCCCTCCTTTGGAAAAGGTTCCGAAGGCATCATCTCGGACTATGAGGTTCTTGCTCTCCCTCCTCTCCAAACTCCTCGGCAACGGTCTTCAGGAACCCACGCCAGCCGCCTTGGCGACGAGCGCCCCGCGCAATGCAACCATGGCCTGCGTGTCCCGCTCGCAATACTTCAGGAGGGCCGTCCTGAGCCGGGTCCTCTCTGTCTCGTCGCTGACCTCGAAGATCATCCGGTAATACTGGAGAGAGGCCATGGTGCCCTCTTGGATCTCCAGATCGTCGTACCCCAGAGAGGGCACCACCGCCGGCAGGACGGACTTGATCGAGAACGATCCCCAAAACTCGGGGTGGTAATAGTGGCCTCGGATGACGGAGAGCAGGTCCCAGAACCGCTCGATCGCCTGGTCAATGTCCGACTGGAATCTCGGGAAGGCGTCGGCCAGTTCTTTCAGGATTCGGGCCTCGTATCCGGAATAGACGCAGATGGTCCCCTCACTGCCAACCGACGCGAGGAGAGTGCGAAGAAACTCCTCGCGTGGGTCCTTCCGCTCCGTGCACAGATACTCCTCGTGTCTCATCTGACCGTCGCTGCCGATGACGTAGTTGGACCACTGGAAGGGAATAGTCTGGTACGGTCGGGTATTCGGGTACCGAGGAATCGCGGGCATGAATGTCTCGAAGTCGAGGTGGTGGATCGGATAGCGGACCTCAGCGAGCGCGCCCCTCAAACCAGGCCCGACCCATTCGACCTTGTCCTTCATCCGTTGCTGGATGCCCGTGAGCCTGAAGCCTGAGGGGATCTCGTCTATGGTTTGGATCCCCTGGCTCACCAACTCCTGGAACGTCCGTTTCCCGCCAGGCAGGTAGAACACCCAACGCGCCGGCTTGGCCTTCGTGCAGTGATCCCAGAACGGACACTCGTAGGGATCGAAACAATGGTGGTCGGGTTCTATGGCGGGCGGCGACGAGGCGGTCAGCATCTCGCGCATCGCGGCTAGACGTGAGGGGATGTCCGGCTGGCGCGCCGCCGTCTCTTGCGTCACATCCTGGCGGGAGAAGAGTTTTCCGATGTCCAATTCGCCGCCGGGATACATGTACTGGTTGTTGATGTGCATCAGCTCCGATCTCTCAAGCGTGATGCCTGCTCCAGTTAGTACATAGGCTTGGATGGCCACGTCGTCGAGGTGGTCCTCCTTGACCTGCGTGGAGGACTTCACCTCGATCAAACGCCAGGTGTTTCCCTTCGCGCGTTCCAGGATATCCACCCGGACCCGCACGTCCCCGTACGAGAACATCCCTTCGAATATCGCCGGGACGTTGGGCTCAGCCATCAGCTCCGACGTCCGCGCGATCGCCCCCGGAACCCCCAGGTCCTCGACACTTACGAGGGCCCCTCCCGCGAAGGACTCGCGGGCCAACTCCCCGATCTGGATGCCCATCTCCAGGCGCGCTTCAAGCTGCTCATCCGCCTCGCTTGCCAGATCCGGCGAATGCACCTCCAGGTACAGCCGCTTGTGACACTGAAGGCCGGAGAGGTAGCGTGACTTGGAGAGTTGCGGCGCCCTGGATATTCCTTGGGGAGGCGTCATCTTGCACTTCGCTCACCAAAGGCAACTCGAAACCCGGGGCCGTGGAGAGCCCCATGCTTTCGTTCACTCTCTCCAGTAGTCGCCGATGGTTCACTTTCGCCCGGAATCATGGCTACCCGAAACACCTAAAGGCATTTCAGTGATCCCACGTGACGCTAGCGCGGCTCCCTTGTGCCGGTCAAGCTCAATCGCGAATGGGGTCAGCTCGAAAGGGTTCAGAAGGTGGGGAGATCCATCTGGCTGAAGAAATAGGGGGAGAGTGGCCTGATCCAAACTGCCTCCGGATGGGAGGCAGAAACAAGGCGCCGGATTGAACGGGTGCGGTATGCGGGGACCTCCTTGAAAGCTACGGGACCAGGACGATCTTGCCGAACTGCTGGCCCTCGTCCATGCGGTGGTGGGCGGCCGGGGCGTCCCGCAGCGGGAAGACGCTGTCCACGACGGGCTTCACGCAGCCCGCTTCGTACAGTTGCAGGATGGCGGCGAATTCCCGGGGGCTCCCCATAGTGGTCCCCAGGATGCTCAACTGGTTCCAGAAGACCTGGCGGATGTCCACCTCGGTCGCCCGGCCCGTCGTCGCCCCGAACGTGACCAATCGGCCTCCCGGCCGGAGGGCCCGCAGCGCTTTGCCCCAGGTCTCCTTCCCCGCGCTGTCAATGATCACGTCCGCCCCGCCCCCGGTCCGCTCGAGGACGATCTTCTCCCAGTCCTCCGACGTGTAATTGATGGCGACATCTGCGCCCAGCTCGCGCGCCCGCTGGAGCTTGGCCTGAATGGACGACGCGGCGATCACCGTAGCTCCGGCCGCGCGCGCGATCTGCAGGGCGAACGTCGCGACGCCTCCGCCGATCCCCAGGACGACGACGCGGTCGCCCGGCCGCACCTGTCCACGGGTGATCACAGCGCGCCACGCGGTGAGGGAGGCCAGCGGCAGCGCTCCCGCCTCCTCCATCGACAGGGGGAAGGTTTCGGAAAGACATTCTCCGCTGGGACGACGACGAATTCGGCGTAGGTCCCGGGGTCGGGACCTGCCAGGATCTTGAAGCTTGGCGATGGCCGGTCCTCGCGATCCCCCCAATTGAGCGACGGGTTGATCAGCACCGCATCTCCCACTTTCAGGTGGCCTGCGCCAGGTCCGATCTCGGCGACGAGGCCCGCCCCGTCCGACCCGGGAATCAGAGGAAGACGATCGGCCATCTGCATTCCCATCCGGATCCAGACATCGCGGTGGTTCAGCGCCGCAGCCTTGAGATCAACCAATATTTCTCCCGGACCGGGCGTGGGGGTAGGCACCTGTTCATATCAAAGCTGTTCGGGACCGCCGGGCTAGTGCAGTCGGATGGCTTTCGTGGCGCGACTCCTCTGGCGGGGGTAAAAACACGACGGCCGGGCCCACGTGGCGGGGAGGGGGGAGGGTTTCCACGAGGTCCCGACCGTCGTGACACGGACAGGATGAAGAGGACTTCCTGAAATCCGCGTCGGCAGGAATATACCGGACGCCATCGAATCCGCCAAGCTGATTTGTGAATTGTATCGCAAGCTGAACAATTGCGCTCCATCCACGGCACGGCCGAGAAGCCGGGGGCAGAAATTGCTGGACGCCAATCCGGTTTATTGGTATGTGCAGAACCGCTTGACACCCCCAATGCAACGGAGGAGCTCATGGGAACCAACCTCTTCGATCTCAGTGGTCACGTGGCGGTGGTAACGGGCGGCGGTACCGGCCTGGGCAAGGGGATGGCGGCCGGATTGGCGCAGGCGGGCGCCCTGGTCGTCCTGGCCGGCCGGCGGCAGAGCGTCGTGGATCAGGCCGCGGAGGAGATCCGGGCGGCGGGCGGCAAGGCCGTGGGGACATCCCTCGATGTCACGCGAATAAGCGACCTCCCCGCTTTCTTCGAATCGGTGGTCAAGCGGCACGGCCGGCTGGACATCCTGGTCAACAACGCCGGGACGAACCGGCGGGTTTCCGCCCTGGAGTTTTCCGAGCAGGACTGGGACACCGTCATGGAGCTGAATCTCAAGGCGGTCTTCTTCTGCTCCCAGGCGGCGGCGCGCATCATGAAGGACCGGGGCGGCGGAAAGATCATCAACACCGCCTCCCTGGCGAGCACGTATACCTCCGTCAACCAGGCGGCCTACGCGCCCAGCAAGGGGGGAATCAAGCAGCTCACCCAACAGCTGGCCCTGGAGCTGGCCCCATTCCACATCAACGTCAACGCCATCGGGCCGGGATGGTACCGGACACCGCTCAACGACGACCTCTTCCGGGATGAGGGCTGGGCACGGGCGGTGACGGCCATGATCCCCTGGGGGCGAAGCGGCACCCCCGACGACTTGATGGGCACGACCATCTTCCTGGCCTCGCGCGCCTCCGATTATGTGACCGGGCAGACCATCTACGTGGACGGCGGGATGCTGGCGGGGTACCGGGTCCACCGGATGCCCAAGGACCCATCCTAGGTCGGCAACCAGACAATTCGGCAATCAGGCAATCTGGAAGGACACGCTCGGATCCACGATCCCCCGGATTGTTGAGTTGCCGGATTGCCGGGTTCCCCACTCGCCTGATTGCCAGATTGCCTAGTTGCCGGGTTGCCTATGAAGCTCTTTGACGTCACGCGACCGATCGATCATGCCATGCCCGTGTACCCGGGCGACCCCGAGGTTTCGGTGGAACCCTGGCTGTCCATCGCCCGTGGGGCGCCGGTCAACGTGTCGCGCCTGGCCATGGGCTCTCACACAGGCACGCACGTCGACGCGCCGGCGCACCTCCGTGAGGACGCCTCCGGGGTGGACCGGCTCCCCCTGGATGCCCTGATCGGGCCGACCCGCGTCTTCGACCTCGCGGCCTCCGCTGACATCGACGCCGCCGCCCTGCGGGGAATGGACCTGGCGTCCCAGCCCCGTGTCCTCTTCAAGACCCGGCCCGCCGATCGGGGGCGAGACGGGACGCCGGAAGGGAGCTTCGCCGGTCTCACGGAAGATGCGGCGCGGCTCCTGGTGGCATCTGGCGTCCGACTAGTCGGCGTGGACGCCATGACGGTGGATCCCCTGGAGTCCTCCTCCCTCCCGGCGCACCGCACCCTCCTGGATGCCGGGGTGATCATCCTGGAAGGGCTGGACTTGTCCGCCGTCCCTCCCGGCGACTACGAACTGCTCTGCCTGCCCTTGAAGATCCGCCATGGGGATGGGGCGCCGGCGCGAGTGGTACTGCGGGAGCTGGCGGGGTAAGCGCGGCCCAAGGCCCTTCGGAGTATTTCTCACGTTTTCGGATGACGTCTGACCAGGGCGTCGTTATACTTGCCGGAGGAAATCTGCGGCTGGCCCGGACACGCGAGGCCAAGAAGGGAGACAGATGTCAGACTCCCCGGATACCCAGGCTGCCCCGCGCTCGCGGAACAACGGGCTCCTGTGGATCTCGCTCGGGGCGGTCGGACTTCTCCTGCTTTGCCTCGGGATGTACTTCCTCCTCTCCAGCCATCCCATCATCGTCAAGTACCGCGAGCTGGCCCGGTTCTACTCCAGCAAGCGAGAAGTCAAACAGTTTCTGGCGCGCTTCGGCCCCTACGCCCCATTTGTCTTCATCACCCTTCAGGCCCTCCAGGTCGTGATAGCACCGATCCCCGGCGAGGCCACCGGGTTCCTCGGCGGGATGCTGTTCGGGACCTGGCTGAGTTTCTTTTACTCGACCATCGGACTCACGCTTGGGTCGGCCTTGGCCTTTCTGCTCGGTCGCTGGCTGGGCCTGCCTCTGGTTCGCCGTCTGGTGTCGGACAAGGTGTACCACAAGTTCGATTTCGTCGCCCGCACCGGCGGTGAGCTGGTCACCCTTATCCTCTTTATCATCCCCGGCTTCCCCAAGGATTACCTGTGCTTCATTCTCGGGGTGAGTCCGCTCCCCTTCGGAACGTTCCTGGTCCTCACCACGTTCGGCCGGATGCCCGGGACATGGCTCTTGTCCGTCCAGGGGGCCAAGGTGGGCGGCGGCTATTACGTGGAGTTCGTCGTGTTTCTCACGGTCGCGGCTGTAGGCCTCTTCCTGGGATACATCTATCGCGACGCCGTCTTTCATTGGATGCGACGACGGCACGAACCCGAGGCGGCCAAAGACCAGCGGGACCGACTGAGCCTGTAGCGCCATTCCTGTCAGCAATGCACGTACGCCTCCCCGGGGCCGCCCGGGGAGGTGTTGCCTTTCTGGAGCATCATGGACGCGGGGCTTGCCAAGGCCGGCCACCTCGCATATAAGAGCGCAAGGCGTGCCCTGGCGTCGCACCCATTGGACTTCGAGGTAGCAACGGCAGAGGATAACTGATGGCCGAGCGACGGACCACCTTCCTCTCGCGGGGGAACCGGTACAGCACCGAGGCGGACGCCACGTTCCTGGAGCTGGCGCGCCTGGTGGGACTGAGCCTGCCCTCACTCTGCGGCGGCCGGGGCAAATGCACCAAGTGCCGCTGCCAGCCCCGGGGACCCGTGACAGAACCTACCGCGCTCGAGGTGGAGATGCTGACGGAACAGGAGCTCGCCCGGGGCGTCCGCCTGGGGTGCCAGGCACGGCCTGCGGGAGAGGTCGAGGTCGTCATCGAGGAGGAGATCCTCGACAAGGGCGGCTATGTCGAGGTCCTGGTAAAGCCCGAGCCGCTGCTCCGCAAGGTCCACCTGGAGCTTCCACCCGCCACCCTCCACGACGACCTGTCAGATGTGGAGCGGATCCAGAAGGCGCTGGGGACCACGATCCATGCCGGCCTCGAGAGCCTGCGGGCGCTCCCCTCCGTCCTGCGCCGGGATGACTTCCGGGTGACCGCCACCCTCTGGGATCGGGGCGGCGGCCGGGAAGAATTGCTGGCGGTGGAGGCCGGGGACACGCGGGAGCGCGCCTACGGCATGGCCTTCGACATCGGGACCACCAGCGTCGTCGGCTATCTCATTGATCTCTTCTCGGGCAAGGAGATCGCGCGGTCCTCCCGGCTCAACGGCCAGCAGCCCTGGGGGGCGGACGTCCTCTCCCGGGCCAGCCACGCCATGGAGAAGTCCCATGGGGCGGCGGATCTGCAGGCGGCGGTTGTGGGCACGCTCAACCAGATCATCTGCGACTGCTGCACCTCGGTGAACCCGCGGGAGGTGTACTACATCACGGTGGTCGGGAACTCCATCATGCATCATCTGGCCCTCGGCATCACGCCCGCGACCATCGCCGTGAGCCCCTACGTGCCGGTGACCCGCGACGGCCTGACGCTTCGCGCGGCCGACCTGGGCATCGCCCTCCCCAGCGCCCAAGCGTACTTCCTCCCGCTCATCGGGGCTTACGTCGGGGCCGATACGCTGGCCGTCGTCATGGCCACGGGCCTCGATGAATCCGATGAGGTTCGTCTGGCGGTGGACATCGGCACCAACGGCGAGATGGCCCTAGGCTCCCGGGATTACATCCTGGCCTGCTCGGCGCCGGCGGGGCCGGCCTTCGAGGGGGCGGAGATCCGGCAGGGCATGCGGGCCTCGGCCGGCGCCATTGACCGGGTCCGGATCCTGGAGGACGTCCGGGTCTGGACCATCGGCGACGTCGCGCCGAAGGGGATCTGCGGCTCGGGCCTGATCGACGCGCTGTCTCAGATGGTCCGGCGGGGGATCGTCGAGGAGAACGGACGCCTTCTCCCGCGTCCGGATCTGGAGGGACGCCTTCCGCCCAAGGTGCTGGAACGGGTCGCAGGGAAGGATTACACCTGGGAATTCGTCCTCTCCTGGGACCCGTACGTCGCCATCACCCAGGACGACGTCCGCCAGCTCCAGCTGGCCAAGGGGACAATCCACTGCGGCGTCCGCATCCTAATGGAGGAGTTGGGGATCGACGCCTCACAGATCGCGCAGGTGTACCTGGCGGGGGCGTTCGGCAACTTCGTGGACAAGCGGAGCGCCCTGGGCATCGGCATGCTGCCCCCGGCGATCCCGCCCGACCGGATCGTGGGCGTGGGGAACGCGGCCGGCCAGGGCTCCCGCATGACCCTCCTCTCCAAGTCCATCCGCGGGCGCGCCGAGGCACTGGCCCGTCGCATCGAGTACTTCGAACTCTCCAAGCATCCGCACTTTGAAGAGGTCTTCATCGAGTCTCTGGGCTTCGCGTGCTAGCGTCTCACCCCTCGACCCTTCCAGGCATCGCGGTCGCACCGCAGGGGCGCCGAGCCGGGATGGCCTTTGTCATTGACGCGCCGGGCCCCGTTGGATAGCCTACCTCACGAGCGGTTCCGATCCCCCATGAAGGAGCATGAAATGACGCGGGCGATGGCCCTGACGGCACGCGGTCGGATTGCCCTCGGCATGACCGCCCTGCTCCTGACCGTTCCTCCCGTCCTCGCCTCCCCGGCCCGGGCGGATGACACCCCGGAAGAACGCATCACCCTCAAGGGGATCAAGGCCGTCAAGGTGGTGGTGAGGGACCTCCACCCGGACGCCGAGGCGGATGGGCTGACGGCGGGTCAACTCCGGGGCGACGTGCAGGCGCGGCTGCGCAAGGCTGGCGTCCCGACGTCTCCGTCGGCGGCAGCCTCACTCAACGTCACCGTCAACACCTCGGGCGTGAGAATGGCTGGTACTATTTCGTGATCGAGGTCAGTCTCACCCAGCCGGTCCCGCTCGTTCGCGATCGGAAGAGCATCATCCTTGCCGCCACCTGGCGCATGGGAAACTTCGGGGATGTGGCCGCCCAGGATCTGGCGGGCTTCGTGCGCGAGACGGTGGCCGGCCACGTGGACAGGTTCATCCGGGCCTACCGCGAACAGAACCCCACGCAGTGATCATCGCAGGGGTTTGCGTCCCGACCGTTCGGGGGCAAGACCTAGGCGAGGCCGGCGGCACCGTATGCCGCCAACGACCGAGAGGTTCTCGAACGGCCCTCACGCCGATGGGGCAGACTCTCAGGGGCCCCTGGGGCGCGAGGAGGTCGGGCAGGGAGTCCGAAGAGGCATCACCGCGGGACCGGGCCATCCCGACTTGGCGGCTGCGCCCACCGCGCTCTGCGGGTGATCCACGCCCGCCGGGAGCAGAAAGGCGACCCCCCAGACGCGTCGCGCCGCCGGCGCGGCCGGCCAGCCGGAGCCGGGAAGCGAGCGAACACCGGGGTCCCCGGGCCGAATGCCGAGCCGTCCGGAGCAGCCGGTCAGAACGAGAAGAACAGAAACACGCCGAGTGCGACTACGGTCACCCCCGATCCGATGAGGATCAGCGGCGCCGGGGTCGTTAATTGGAACAGGATCGGCACCGCCACGACCACACATCCCAAAAAGGCGACGAACAACGACAGAAGCCGTGGGAGATTGGGTTTCTTCTCCTCCGCCATAGCTGCCTCCTTTTCCTCGGAAGAATGCTTGCGTCCGCTCCGCGTCTGGCCCCCATGGCCCCACGCGGTGATTCGTTTTCGAATGCCGGGCCGTCGTCCTCCGCCCTCGCCGCCGCCTCAGGGACAATCAGGTAGAGCCCGGTCCGCCCGTTCCCCCGTGCGGGCGGAGGCGGAATGAATCATCGATGCTTCAGGATGCCTCCCGCTCCATCGCTTCCAGGCTTGCTTCGAGTTGCTTGATCGCCACCAAGAGTCCGTCGAAGGGGACCATCACCTGGTCCCAGTCGCCAGAGGCCATGCCGGTCGTGATGGCCCGGACCAGCTCGTCCCGTCGCGCCAAAAGATCCCGGAGGGCCGCCACATCTACTGGGATCGTGGGCATCCCGAAGCTTCCATGACCTCAGCGAACCGTGACGGGTGGCGGCGCCGCGGCGAATTCGCCGACCACCGCGCTCCAGAGCCGCAACCTCCAGAAATCGGCCAGTGCCTCATATTCGTGCAGGACGTCCTTGGCATCCGTCCGATCGTGCCACCATTGGGCAGGATCGAAGGGATCGTTCGGAACCGGGTGCATAATCAGGCGGACCCCCGACCCCAGGCCGGTGGAGAAGATTTTGGAGGCACGGGTCGAGTGGCTCTTGGATGTGACAATGATTATGCTTTTCGCCGGATTCGTTTTCAAGAACCGGGCCACCGCCTCCATCTCCGACCGAGTGCTGTCGGAGCGCTCTTGGATGGTCAGGATCGCGCTCCGGGGGACGCGGAGCGCTTCCAGCAGCGTGATGGCCTTCTCCTGGCCGTCGGGAACTCGGATGCCCAGCCGCAACAGTTCCTCGGACCCTCGCTCCTTCGGCTCGTTCGTCAGGAGGATCTTGGGGGCATACCCCTCGTGGTAGATCCGTGCCCCCTCCGGTACCCGGAGCACGTTTTGGCCGGATAATACCAGAACCAGGTCGGCCTTGGCCAGCGGATGTTCCGTGACCAGATACCGGCCCGCCGCCGTGAGCAGGTACGGGCTCCCGAAGTAGAGGCCGACGCCCAGGACGAGCGCCACCGCGAGAAGACGGACGAGCCGCCAGATCAGCCGCAACATGCCTCCTGAAGCGAATGGGCGCTCCCATGCCCCAAGCGTCCCATCCCGTGCCCCTATGCCTCCTTCGCGAGCGGGAGCTCCTGCAGGTGGTGCTGGAGGGTCAGGGCCCAGGCGGAGGTGGCAGCCGCTTGCCCCAGGAAGGCTTCCAGCCGTGACACCGTGGCCCGCAGGAGCGCCAGCAGGACCTTCGCGGCCAGCGATGGCTGATCCGCCATCAGCACTTGAAACTCGCGCCGCCCGATCTCGAACACCCGGCTCTTCCCGACGCTTCGAACCGATACGGGCGACGGATCGTCGTTGAAGAAAGTGAGAAACCCCCCCACCTCGCCGGGCAGGAGGGTCAGCATGACATTGGCGCGCTCTCCCCGGACCCGCTTCACATACTGAAGCTTCCCCTGCACAAGCACATACAGGATCCGGCGCTGCTTGCGGGTCCCTTCGGTCGCCAGGAATTCGCCGCTGTCATAGCTGGACAGGCTGCCGAGCCGGGCCAACCGACGCAGCTCCGGGAGGGTCAACTCCCGGAAGAAGCCCAGCCTTCGCAGCAGGTCCGGGTCTTTGGTGAGGGCCACGACGCGACGCGGGCTCATGAGCTGATGGTCATCAGGATCAGCGCGACCCAGGCGCAAAAGCTCGCCACGGCCCAGCGCAGGCAGCGGTTGATCCGATCGAACTTGTTTCGTTCGATGATCATGGCGGCGTACAGTTCGTGAACCATCTCCTGAAGCACCGCCTCGTCGCTCAACGCCCGGAGATGGGTAAGGTATTCCTCCGCCGAATACCGCAGCACGTCGTGGCACCAGTAGAGTCGCCGGTGGTTCGGGCTGTCCACAGGGGAGGCCAAGCGCGGGGCGATGGTCTGGAGGCCGTAGAGGAGCGAGAGGACCATCGTCGCCAGGAACACCAGGAACAGCAGGATGAACAGGGCGCGAAATCCCCCCGTCTGAACCCGCCCGCCCAGGATGAGCAGAATGCGATCGCCCCGGATGCCAAAGATGGAGAGGATGATGCCGAAGAACAGGAAGACGAAGCTTGCCTTTTCGTCCGAGAATCGGATCATCCGCTGGGCGGTATTGTAGGCCGACATCACGAAGCTGAGGCGGAGCGGCAGACTTTCGGTCGAGCCTTCTGCTGTCCCCATGGACCCGGTTCCCTCCGGACTCTCGATCCTACCCATCACCGGCACTGGCCCGCTTCCTGCATGGATAACCTCCCGCATACCGAAAATCAGTCATTTCCACCCACCCCAAGGGGGAGAGGCGCATGAAAACGCGGGAGTATCTGGCAATCAAGCGGCGCATCGACGATTTCGAGCTGTCCGAACAACTCGCCCGCACGAAACTCATGCAGGGGGCCAAGGCCGGAGACGTGACGGCCCTCTCCCTGCTCCACGAGCGGTACGGACTTCGCCTCCCCCTGGTCGAGGATTCGCTCAAGGTCCCTCTTCCATGGAGACGGACCAACGGTAACTGATTGCCGGCCTGTCACCTTTCCTGTCCTAGTGGAGATGCGAGATGTATAGCACAATCATGCTGATCGTCCTACTCTTCCCTTGGTCCATCCTCGGCATCATGCTGACCGGCGCCTTCTGCCGGAGGCTGCGCAAAGCCCCCGTCCGCTCCCGCTAGGTCTTCTCCGCAACCGGTGGCAGGGGCCCTTCCGGATGCCCCTGCGAATTCACGCGCCCCCGTCCTCGTTCCAACTCAATCCGCGATCCAACATCCGAAATCCGCAATCAGCCCTTGACCGCCGCCACCAGCCGCGTCGAGGCGAGCCGTGAAAAGCCGGGCAATGTGCCGACCGCCGTATCCACCCGCTGCAGCACGGCCGAGAGCAGTCGCCAGCCTGCTCCCACCGCGTGCGGAAGGCCGAAGAGGATAGACTCGGGCAGCAGACAGTGGAAAATGTTCACGCCCCGGATCCGGATCACCCGCAGACCGACGTCCCGCAGGTTGCCGGCGAGTTCCGGACTCGTGAAGGTCTTGCAGGGGATGTCCCGCCAGATGCGGAGGTGGCCCACTCCCCGGGCCGCCCGGGCCCGAGCCCGCTCCCCCGGATAGTGCAGGAGCATGTCCAATTCCCACTTGCCATCCACCTCGAAGGCCATGACTCCCCCGGGCGCGAGGACGCGCGCGCTCTCCGCGAACACCTGGCGATACGCGTCGTGCACGTGGGAGATCACGTCGCCGTAGGAGAAGATGGCGTCCACCGATCCATCCTCGGCGGGAAGCGCCACGATGCTCTGCTGCAGGAATTTCACGTTGTGGAGCCCCGCGCGCGCGCAGCGTGCCTCGGCCTGGCGGAGCGACTCGGCCGAGAGGTCAATGGCCCACACTTCCTCCGCGCGAGGCGCCAGGAGGGCGGTCTGCTTCCCGGTCCCGCACCCCAAATCCAGCACCCGCCGGAATCGGCGGCCGGCCGAGAGCCGGGCGATCTCCGCCTCGTACAGGGGATCGCAGGCCAGGAAGTAGAGCGTCCGGTCGTAACTGCTGCCGACCTCGTTGTAAAACTGGGCCACGCGCCGCTCGTCCATCGGCCCTTTCACCATGCCGCGTGGCGAAGGTCCTCTCTCATCCCCCCGCGCGATGGCCCCCGCACGTCTCCCGGAACGCCGTCGTCGTCGCCTCGAGGTCCGCGAGGAACCGCCGCAGGATGGGGACCAGTTCCGGCTCGTCCAGAAGCTCCCCGTGCCTGACCTTCTGGAGGGTCAGGTGAACCTCCTGGCGCATTGCCAGGAGGACGTCCGGATAGGCGAGGTCCCGCAGGCATCGCTCCTCATCGAACCGGTACAGAATATCACGACCCGTCGCCAGGATCGATACACCTTCCGGCGATTCCGGCGGAACCGGACGGGGGGCGCCCCCCGCAGGGTGCTCGACGAGGGACTGGACGCGCCCGTTGGGTGCGAGGGTCGCCTCGTAGCGGAAGGTTCCTTTGCCCCCTCCGCCTCCCGCCCCGCGTCAGGTCCGGTCCGACAGCAGGATTCCCTCGCGGGCGAAGTTGGTGGCCGGCAGATCGTGCAGCACGATGGAAACCGCCTCCGGCTTGACGCCCAAGCTGCGGGTGACGGCATCGGTCACAGCCTTCGCCAGCTGCCGCTTCTGCTCCAGAGTCTTTCCCTCGCGCATGGCGATCGTGACGTATGGCATCTTGTCCTCCTTCTTTGAAGAGTGATTTGAAAAAGGCCGCCGTCGTGCTCGGGTCGCCGTAACGCCTTCAGTCGGAACAGTCCCCCAAGAGATACAGGAACCGGCAGTTGGGGCACGGCCACCGGCTTCCCAGCGGTCGCTTGGGCACCGGATATCCGCACCGGAGGCAGGACGGCTCCAGGGCGGCCGGCCGTGAGATGCTCCCCCACGCCGGGGGCCTCCTGTCCTGACCTGTCTCAGCGGGACACATTGGCTGTCGCTCCCAGGCATCCCGCGAGATCGGCCACTTCGCCCGCCTGGAAGATCGGATAAGGGATGCCACTTCGATCAATCCGGTCCAGCATGGCCGGCGCGTGGTTCCACAAGGCCGTGACCAAGACGACCGCAAGGAGACACCCGGAGGCGACCGCCGCACCGATTCACCGGGACCTCACCCCTTGTGCCCCGCGCTCTTCGCCACCGCCGCCGCGATCTTCTCCGCCAGGTGAGGGTACTGGCGCAGGTAATTCTCCGTCACCTTCAGGTCCAGCAGGATTCGGCTCACCTTTTTCAGATCTGCCACACCTCTCCTCCAGGTCTCACGGCGCCACACCGTCCGCCGGCCCTGATCCGCGCTCCCTCACGGCCCGGCGGGAGGCGAAGGGATCGTGCCGCTCCCGTCGCACGAGCCGCATGCGGACGCTCCCTCGCCGCCGCACTCAGGACACACCATGCACCGTGGCTTCCCTCCGGCCGTCAGTCAGCGCACGCGCACGATCACGATGTTCACGCCGCGCGCGCCGACCGGCACCTGGCCTGGGTGTTCCCCTTCGAGATCGCCGGGCTCGCCCGGGCCAGCGGCCCCGCTCTTGCTCAGGCGAACGCTCAGGTGGACGTCGCCTTCGAAGGCCGTCCCGGCCATCATCACGTCACCCGCCCCCAGCCGGTATTCGAGCGGAAAGTGCGGTCCGGTGATGCGCTTCACCGCAAAGGGCGGGCCGATGCCTCCGGCGCCCTTTCGGGCGATGATGAACAGCGTGTCGCTGTCGGATACACGTCCGCGAAGCTCCGGCGCCACCGAGATCGTGCCCGCGATGGCCGGCCCCTCGGCCGCGGAGGGTGAAAGCTCGCTCCCCGTTCGGGCGCTCTCCATCGCGGACCCTCCGCCCGACGCGGTCCCCTCGGGAGGGCCCAGGCTGTTCCGCAGGCCGCCGATGGCGAGCGACGCGAGGGCAACCAGCGCCGCGGCCGAGAGGATGACGGTGCGAATGCCGCGACGCCCGCCGCCCGGCCGATCTTGGCTCGGATCCGGTGGATGCGAGCCGGCTCGTGGGTTGCCTTCTATGGAGGGGTCCCTTACATCAGGCGGCATGGGTCCAATCCGGACGCCTCATGCATCCGCCCCCGCTTCATCCCGACGGGCGGGCCTCCGGAGCAGCGGCGCCCATGGAGCGATCACGATTCCCAAAAGGGGTCAGGAGAAGTGGGAAGGAAGCTGGCATCGGTCGCCCTCATCGGGGAGGCGATCTCTCGCCAAGAGAGGACCTGGAATTCCGCCCTCGCCGTCCCCGGTCCCCTCTGTCTCACGGCGACCGCAGGTATCGTTCCAGAGCGGCTTCCACGACCTCCGAGATGCTGACTTGCTCGCGCCGCGCCCGCTCGCGGACGCGCTGGAGTATCTCGCGGGGCAGCCGCAGGGTCGTGCGGCTGAGCAGGGCATCGCGGCGACGGCCCGGCGCTCGGATCGCCTCGGCCTTGCGCAGGTGGGCTTGCAGGCGGGCCATGGCGATGTCCTCGGCGTCCAGAGGGACCACCGGGCCGTTTGGCCGACCGGTACTCGCCCGACGCCCAGGCCGGGATATCTTCCTTCCGCTGCGCCCCGGTCGTTTGTTGGCCACGTGCTCACCCCTCCGGACGCCCCGACCGCCACAGTCCGGCCGCCGCCCCGAGGCGGCCGGCCATTCCCATCGCCACCGCGCGGAGCCCCGCCTGGCCCTCCCGTCCGCCCCGGGCCGGTCACTTGACGGCGTAGCTCGCCATCCCCTGCCCCGGGACGCCCTCGCGGACGATCAGCCAGCTACTGCACCGCCGGGCGTTCGCCGGCGAGGTACCCGCGCCACGCTTCCTTCCGCTGCTCGATGTAGCGCCGTTCCTCCAGGCTCAGACCCACCAGCTCCGGCACGGGCGCCAGCAGGACGTAGAACGGCTCCGCCACCGTGTACTGGGCAACGCTCCCCGCGAAGGTGAAACCCAGGGCGATCATCCGCAACGGGTGCCACATGTACTCTGAGGATTCGGCTCTCGGGAGGCCGCCGAGATCTTCCCGGCTTGCGGCCGTCGTGGTGCAGCCAGCCAGCACGCTCACCAGGAGCAGGCTGATGGCCAGCGTCCCCAACCACCGTTTTTTCATGCCAGTCTCCTTTCTCTGCGCCAACCCAAGCACCTCAGGACACGCACCGGCCAGCGCGTCCCGATGAGATTGCCGGTCCGCTGAAACGATCGGAGGACCGATGCCCCAGCGACCGCATTCCCCCTCATCGCCGGGCCCACGTCCGGAGCGTCGCCAGGACGTGGGTCGCCATCGATATCGCCGCCGCCACCGACACGAGGTGCAGGTAGCCGGCAGGGCTCCACTTCCCGCGGAGAACGGCGAGGCCGACCCCCACGGTCAAGAGCATCAGAATGATCGAAGCCGCTCCCAACCCGATCAGGGCGAGCCGCTTGCCGTCCCTGGCCCCGGGCGCCCGGACCGGCCAGACCGCGCCCATTGCCACGGGCACATCTCTGGAGGCGCGCCGCTCGGCGGCTCTTGGTTCCGTCCTGGCGGCGTCCCCCGCGCCCTCGAACAGCGGGCAATCCCGCTGGTGCCCCCAGTAGGTGCACGCGATGCTCCGGGGATCGCGCGCCGGCTCCCCCTCTTTCACCAGCAGTCGGCACGCGGCAAAAATGGGGGCCGCGTCCCCCGCGGGATCCACGTACCGGTGCCAATCCGGCACCGTGTGCCGACACTGCATGGCAGCGCTCCGTCATCCCAGGCTGTCCAGGGCCTCGTCCAGGCTCCGCGCCAGGCAGGTGAAGGTCGGCGTGTCCCGCAGGGTGAACCGACTCGCCTCGGTCCCCCGCATCTCCATGACGAGGTCCAGGAAATCCCCCGGCCTGTCCGTCTCGAATGCCACCACGAACTCCTGGTCGTCCAGGCCGAAGGAGTAGGTGGTGTTAAGCTTCACCGACTGATACTTCGTCCCGACCTGGATGTGCTCGTCCATCATGCCCTGGCGCGCGGCCTGGGTCATCCCGTACCAGTCCCGGGTCTTCACGAACGGGTAGACGAACAGGTACTTGGATTTTCCCGGCACGATGCGCGTCCGGTCGGCCGGATGGTCGGGGTCCAGCTTGTCGACGTAGATGGACCGTTTCGTCATGGCCAGGTAGGAGTAGGCCGGCGCGAGATACGTCCCCAGCCCGGTCGCCAGGAGTTTCGTCGCCATCCGCTGCAGGAGGTCCAGATCGAACGCGATGCGCCACAGCATGAGGTCCGCGTCAGCCCGGACCCCCACCAGCGTATAGCGGAGGATGAGCATCTCCGAGGCGTACTCCTCCACGACAGCCTTGAACTCTTTCTTTCCTGCCTCTCGCTCGTGCTGGGGCAGGCGTCGCCACGCTGGGTCCACACAATAGAAGGCGAAGTTCACGTATTGTCGCGGAACCTCGGGCCCTTGGCCTCCGCCCCCATGGCCCTGGCCGTGTCCGGTTCCAGGCTTGGCCATCCAAGACCTCCAGATCCCGCCCCAAGCTTCAGGGCACAGGGGAATGGTCTGATACCTTAATGTTCCCCTTGCCATTCGTCAACGAAAATGTGCGCCCGTACGGGATTCTTTGACCTCGACGCCTCCCGGCAATCGGGCGCTGAGAGTCGGCCATTGGTCATTGCGCGGACGGACTTGGCACCAAGGCGCTCCTGTGCTATAAGGTCCCCGCTGTTTCGTGCTCCCGTGCCCCTCGGCCCCCGGGCACCTCCGCCCAAGACAGTCCCCATCGTCTAGCCCGGCCTAGGACATCGGCCCTTCAAGCCGATAACGCGGGTTCGAATCCCGCTGGGGACACCACGTCTGGTTTCTTCGTGCTCTGCATCTGCCCTGTCCTCTCCAGCCCTGGCTCGCCCGACACGGACCATCAAGAGAATCAATGGAAATGACAGGAAGGAATATCGGGTGGACTGCCCGGTCTTGGGAAGTCGCCCCCGCAGCCCAGGGAACATTGCCCGAGGCTACCAATTGACATAGTTAGTGACGTCCCCAATTATTGACAATTACTTGACGAACGATCCCTTGCGGTGCGAGCATGCCCGCAGCGGGGAACTCAAAGCGGCAAAGATACAAAAGAGGTAACCTCCCGCAGTAGAAATCGAACTTATCGAGCGACATCCCGTTTTCCGGAGGCTCGTTGTGGGCACGCTCCTCCAAGAGATCCAGGCATTCTTGTCGCTGCCCGAGGAGGCCAGGACGCGCGACCGGCGCGAGTCGGTCCTAAAGGCCCTCGGCGTCCCGCACCCGTCTCGCTTCATCGAAGAGGTCTGGACAGGCAAGTGGGAGGCAGGCATTGATCGCCTGCTGGACCCAACGAACCTTCGCATTCGGCCTCTGGAGCCTACCGACTTTCATTTCAAGTGGGCCCTGGAAGCCTTCAACGCCCTACCGGCCTCGGTCCGGGGGCGACTCTTCGCGTTGAAGATCGATGCCAATAATCTACGGGGACCGATCCTGGCACTTCTCGATGCGGCGGGCCTGTCCACCCACGAGTTCGAGGTTGTGGATCTGGTGGCGCTCTCCAAAGTGCACGCTGAGGCCGCCGTCACGGTCCGAATCCCCGACGGTCGCCGCTGCCCGTTCGAAGTATCTCACTTCGCGCCCTCGGCCGAGGAACTCTATGCCGGGGCGGCGCGGCTCTTCCACGTCCGCACAGGCACAACGTACATCCACAGGCTCCTGACCGGCGCGCAGGTTCTGCTGGAAGTCCCCCTAGAGGCGATCCGTCTCGATGCTGAGGACTTGTCGCAGGACAACGTGGGGCGCCTCTGGCCGTTAGCCATCCGAGGTGTGGCCCGCCATGACGCGCTGGGAGATGTCTTGGGGACCATCCTACGGGATCCGCATCACATCCTGACGCGCTCCGGAGAGGTCATCTCGATCCACAATTACGAGCTGTTTCATGACATCGGCGGGTTTCGCTTCGGATTCGTTGAGCCAATCTTTCTCTCCCTGTGGCAGCATCTGCGGGCCCCCGATCCCAGCGAAGCGCGCTCCCTGCTCCGTCGTATGGTCGAGGAATACCGCACGGCCTACGTCGAGAAACGGCAGGAGATCCAGGCGCGCTGGGGCGAGCTGGAAGGGTATCTTGCGGCCCACCAAGAGGCCATCCAAGAGTACGTGAAGCAGGAACAGGAATGGCGGGATGTCGTGGCCGCCGCTCGGGAGCGCGCATTCCGCGACCCCGTTCGCTGGGTCCAGACGCTGCTGGAGGCGTATCGGGGGTCATATCCTGAACTCCCCGCGGCCTGACTCCTCTTCTTCGAACCGCCTATCCGCCTTTGGCGGACAAGTCCGCCAAGAATCCCTTGATGAAGGACGGCGTGGACGTGCTGCTGACGGCCTATCCGAGGGAGCTTCGCTCGCTCTGATCTAGCGCTGGCGGGTTGGCCGCTGCGAGGGACAGCCCAGATCAGCGGCCATCTACGTGGCGAGCGGTGCCTCGCGCCGCCAGCCTGTCCGCTGCGAGAAGGTCCTAACAGCAAGGAGACTAACGAAGCGACTTCCCCTTTACAGCTCGGCAGACCTCATCAGCACCAGCAATAGATTGGTTTTGACGTTGCCGTCCCAGATAACGACCAGGACCTGATGGTAGCCATAGGGCTAGCCCGGCCTGAGCTTGGTCGGGACTGGGTCCGACAAGAGCTTCATGGACTCGCTCGGAGCCAACCTACCGCCCAGTAGGTCAATGCACCAACGAGAGCGATATCATGGTGTCCACGCCGATCAAGAAAAGCACCGTCTTTCCAGACCGTGCCGCTATAGTGGAGATTTCTTCTTGGGCATTTTTCACCCCCACCCACGCCCCTTCCTCCGCTACGAACCGAATCAAGTCCCACACATACAGCGCGACAGCTAAGAAGACAGTGAGGAGTGCTGCCGACAATAAGGAGAGGTCATGGGCGATCAGCCCCACAATAAGGCCAGCGAATAATGACTTGATCGGGTGCATAGCCGTACTTCTCTGCACGTCTACCAGAGTGCTTCCAACCTGCAAGGCTTGGGTTGAAGACATCATGCACTCGGGTTCTGTCGCCCTCGACTGCGACCAAACTGGATCGCCGCCACAGCGAGAAGCACGGCTTCTCCGATATGGAAGGGCACCCAGTCGGACCGCCGCATCCGGACAGGGAGGATCGGGTTAAAGAGGAGAGAGGCCAGGAACGCCAAACATGCCGCGGTGCCGCACACGATCAACCGGAGGAGGGTATAACATCCGTCCGGCCACCGTGCCGGCACCGCTCCGAGGAGGAGCGGAATGGATTCCCCGCCGCTCTTCATCGTCCAAGCCAGCGCGGCAGAAGGGTCGTGAGCGGCGGCAGATAGGTGATCAACAGCACGCCGATGACCAGCACGCACTGCATCGGGATGACAGCCCGTGACACCTGGAGCACCGGTTTGCCGAACCGATACGAGGACAGGAAGATGTTGATGCCTACCGTCGGGGTCAACAGTCCCAGCTCCATGTTCGCCAGAAAAATGATGCCCAGGTGGATGGGGTCAATGCCGTAGGCCAGGCCCAGCGGCACGATGAGCGGCACCACCACCACGATGGCGGAATACACGTCCATCACGCAGCCCACCGCCAGCAGGCACAGGTTGACCGCAAGCAGGAAGGCATACTTGGACTTCACCGCGCCGGTGACCCATTCGGCCGCGTGGGTGGGAATCTGGGCGTCGATCAGGTAATTGCTGAAGCCCAGCGCCACACCCAAGATGAGCAGCACGCCACCCACCAAGAGACCACAATCCGCCATGACGCGTGGAATCTCTCGCGCCCGCTTGAAATCGTGATAGACGAAGGCTTCCACCACGAACGCATATAGCGCCGTGACCGCCGCCGCTTCGACGGGCGTGGCGAGCCCGCCAAACAACGCGACCAGCGCCACGACGGGCAGCAGCAGTTCCCATTTGGCGGCCCAAATCGCGCGGCCCGCTTCGACGCGATCGAAGGCGGGCCGGCCGGCTTTTTCTTTCGGGCCCAGACGAATGCCCAACCCCGCGGCCATGGTGACCAGCAGCAGCCCCGGGCCGAGCCCGCCGAGAAACATCTTTTCGATGGTCACTCCGCCAGCCTTGTTGAGGCTGGCCACAATAGCGTAAAGGATCAACGGGAGCGAAGGCGGGAACAGCAGCCCGAGACCGCCAGAGCCGGTGAGCAATCCCAACGTGGAACGCTCCGAAAACCCCGCGCCCATCAGCACCGGCATCAGCAGCCCGCCCAACGCCAGAATCGTGACGCCCGACGCGCCGGTGAATGAGGTGAAAAATGCGCAGGCCAGCACCGTGACAATCGCCGGCCCGCCGCGGAATTGTCCGAACAAGGCCTGAAAGACCCGGATCAGCCGTTTCGACGCGCCGCCCTCCGCCAGGAAATACCCGGCCAGCGTGAACAGTGGGACTGTCGGCAGCGTGGGGTTGGTCACCATCGAATAGTGGGTGAGCGAAATGGAAGCGATGGGTAGGTCTTGCCCCCAAAACAGGATCAGCGCCGCGCCGCCCAACAGCGCAAAGATCGGCGCGCCGAGAATGACGGCCAGCAGCAGCGTCAACAGGGCGGGGAGGACCAGCGTGTCGGGCCTGATCGGCGGCTGGAGTCCTGTCCACACCACACCGCCGGCCAGCAGCAGTGCGACCAGCCGTCCGCGCCAGCTTTCCGCCGCACCCCAGAGCAAACGGAGCGCAATCACGCCGAAACTCAAGGGCATGACCAGCTGGATGGTCCACAGCGGAATTCCGTACGCCAGAATCTTGCCGCCTTGTTTTTCCGCCTGCACCAGTTGGGCCGCTGCCACGCAGAGAAACACGCTGATGCCCGCCGCAAAGGCACCGCTGAAGACGCGCGCAAGAACCTGCCACCACCCTTTGAGAAAAGTCGTCAAGGTCGAGAGGGCAAGCAGGCGACGTTCGCGCGCCGCCAGCGCCCCCCCCAGCAGGCCGATGAGCAGCGTCAAATGTTGCTGAAAGGCGGTCGCGCCGCTGATGCCGGTTTGGAGCAATTTGCGCAGGACGATTTCCACCGGCGGCAGGAGCACCAAGGCGGCCAGCGCGAGCGAGACCAGGAGGTCTTCGACGTCCCGCAGCCAGCGGCGCCAGCCGTCGCCTGCCGGGATGGGCTGGACCGGACCGGGTGCATGGCTGTGGTTCCCGCCGCTCATTTTTTGTCCCCTGCTCGGGCGGCGCGGTAGGCTTTCAGCTGTTTGACCACCTCGTCGAAAATGTCCCCCGGAACAATCACCCCGCGGATTTTGGGATACGCCGCTTCCGCCTCCCGCCGCCACTCGGCCTCGACTTCCGGGGCGACCGCGTGGACCCGCAAGCCGCGTTTGCGCATGGCCTCGACCGATTCCACGCTCTCGCGCCGGCCGTCGGCCTTGATGAGCTTGCCGGTCTCCGTGGCCGCTTTGCGCAAGGCGTCCCGCCCCTCCAGCGGTATGGCGTCCCAAGTCTTTTTGGTAATGACCGCCGCGCCGACCAGCGGTGCCCAGTCCAGATCGAGCATGTGGGGCGCCGCGCCATCTACCTGACCGGCCAAGGCGATGCTCGGCGGCAACGGGACCGCGTCGATCAAGCCGGTCTGCAGGCTGGGCAGGATGTCCACCGTCTCCAACGGGACGGGATTGAAGCCGATCGAGCGGTAAGTATCTACTTCGACGGCGCTGCCGGCCCAGACGAACAATTTGGTCTTCTTCAAATCGTCGGGCCGGATCACGGGCTGTTTGGAAAAGAACCGCACCCAGCCGGTATCGCCCCAAAACAGCACCACGAATCCTTTTTCCTCCAGGCGCTTTTCCAACATCGGTTGCAGCTTCTCGCCGATGTAATCCACTTCCTCCAGCGAGCGGAACATCATCGGCAGGTTTTGGAGGCCGGTGACGGCCGGCTCGATATCCGCCAGGCCCATCGCGGTCAGCATCCCGGCCTGCAACTGGCCCAACCTCATGCGGCGAACCATGTCGGCCTCGGTGCCCATCGTGCCGTCGGGATAAATGGTCAGTAGCACGCCCCCGCCCGGCGCTTGCCGCCATTGTTCGCCCATGGCCAGAAGGTGTTTGGCATACGAGGAGCCTCTCGGGGCGATGGTACCCAGCCGCACCTTCACCGGGCCACCGGCGCCGAAGACGCGGTCGAGGGAGCCCAGCGCGGCGCCCAGTCCCAAGGCCAGCGCGGCGCGGAAAACTTTTCTTCGCGTGAGTCCGTTCATTTTCCTTGCTTTCCTTGACGCCAATTCACCCTGATCCGAAAAAACCTTGAACCGCCATGATCACCCAGCGCAAGCGCTGGGTACCCGGGTCGCCAAGGGTACGATGTTCCGATCTCTCCACCGGAGAATGCGAAAGCACGCTCTTGGGGTCTTCGGCAGGTTCGTTCGTTTTTGCCGAATGAGCTATTTCGTTCTTGGCGTCCATGGCGCCTTGGCGGTTGAGAATTTTGGGTCACGGTTCATTCGCAATGGTTGCGACCGTCGGGAACGGTCCCTTCGGCTGCAACTTCGCCGCGCTGTGGCTTTCCATATGGCGCGCCTCACTCGTCCTCAATCAAAAACAATTCCGCCTTCCGCGACAGGAGCCAGCGCGCTCGCCGTTGCATGACCAAATTCAGGAGCCGCGTCTCGGGGTTGGCATCAGGATTAATCGCCAGCGCCCGGTTCAGCAGCGACTCAAATTCCTTCACGTCCTGTTGTCTTACCGCCACCGCTTCGGCCAGAGCCACCAGCGGCGCGGTGTTTTCCCCCTCCGAAAGCGCCATCGCCCGCTCGAAATGTTTGCGGGCACGCGCCGCGGGATCGCCGGGCGCGCCCTGGCGGCTCATTTCGTACGTGACCAGAAACGTGTGAATCGCCCCGCGACCGTAACTCTCGTCCAGTTCCAGCGCCCGATCCATCAAGGCTTCCATGGCCGGAATCTGCGCGACGAGCTCAGGGGTGTCCTTGGAAAGGGAGATGGCCGCTGCCCACGCGATCGCGGTCCAATACAGGAGCGGCACATCAGCCGTGGTAGCGGCGCGCACCGCGGCTCTGGGATTGGCCAGCAAGGCATCGGGAAAGCCGGGGTGATTCACTTCCAGACCGCGCAGGCCGTAAGTGTGCGCGCGCAGGTAGAGACGCCTGGCCCGCGTCCGCAACACCTCGGCGGCGGCCAGGTCATGCGCCTCCAGTTCATCGGCCTCCTGTTGCACGAAGGCAAAGGCATACTGTGTAAACCCACTCGCCGCGGCGGACAGCAGGCCTTGGTGCTGCGGGGTCTCCGCCAGCAAACTCTCCATGAGCTTGAGACTGAAGGGGGCCGCCGCCTTGACCAGATCCGGGTCCTCATCGCTGGCGAAGGTCGTGCCGCTGCCGACGACGGCGTTGGCGACCTGATTGAGGGCAGAGCGGCGCAGCAAAGAGCAACCGCTGCCGGCGATCCACGCCAGCAACAGCAGGACCAGTAGCGCCCGCAGTCTCTTCGTCCCTGTCCCCACCTTGTGGCGCCTCACCATTCCGTCTTGCCTGAGCCCCTACTTCGAGGCTCCCACTAATGGGGAGCACGGTTATCGCGGTTGTTCTGTGCTGGCTCCGCGCAACCCACTGAATCGGTACCGGACACCCATTGCTTGATAAGCGCTTGATGCTCTGTCTGATGGAGGACGTTGCCACTCGAGAATGCAGGACGTTGCGGCTTTAGTGGCTTTGCGTCTGACGAGGACATTAGACGGCTGTCTTGCTTCTCCCGGTGCCCACCGGCCCGCAAACACCATGACCCTCTCGGAATCACTTCTCCCCAAAGAGCCATCGGGCTCGCACACCATGAACTTCCCGGCCGGCATCGTTGCCCCCTCCAGGTCAGTCGCCGGGGCTCCCCGCTCAACCGGGCAAGACGCTAACTCTCAGCGGAGGGGGAAGTCAAGGTGAAAGGCAAGAGCCGGCCATCAGCCGTCAGCCATCAGCGCTCAGCCTCCGACGATGGGATCAGCGAAAAAAAGGTGCCAGGCACCATTTCCTAAAGGACCAGACGTCAGCCTTCAGCCACGGGCCATGAGCTATGAGCCCCCCACCCTGATCGTGGTTCGCCTCCATTCGGGTACCCCCTGGGTGTTCCGCGCAGGCAGAGCGCCTCGCTGGCCTGATGATCCCCGCCCGCGCCGCGCCTGCGTGCTTCGGCGGCCCCGCCAGATGCCCACGGCCCCCGTGTGCGGTGTCAGCGCGGGCTGGCGGGTGTCGCCCCGAACCATCCCAGCCCAGCCTGCCGGCTACAGCAAGAACCTTGCTGTCGGATTAGGGGGATCTTGTTTGCGCTTGACTTTACGTATGCATTGATATATTTTATATAACACATAGAGGTTATGTACTGATATCCAAGCTCGGGCGTCTAGTGAGGCGGCCCGGCCGGCAGGAGGGGAGGTGGTATGATGTTCGAGAATAAGACCCGAGTCCTCCTCGTTCTCCCGCAAGACGTCCTCGACCGGGGGCGGGTCTTGGCGGGGAAGGCGACAACCGCGCTCAAGCTCCCGGTGAGCCTGCAGATCGTCCTCCGGGCCCTCATCGAGGAGGGGCTGAAGCGGGAGGGCGACCGGACCCTCCTCGCCAACGTGGAGGCCCAGGCCCAGGCGGTCCGCCGCATCCGGAGGCTCGCGCGTAGAGGAGGGGGAGCTGAGGGGGAACCCAGGACTCTCCAGTCGGGAATCCCGCGGAGGCTGAGCGCGAGTGCGCGGTAGAGGCGCGGGAAGGAAGGAGATCGGGGGGAGCGATCCAGCGACGAGACGCGTCGGAGCGAATGAGCGTTGCGCCAAGTGCACGGTACGACGACAACCAAGGAGGCGGCGATGTGGAAATGGGTAGGTCTCATGATGGTAACCATGGTGGCGGCGGTGACCCTCGGCTGCTCCCAGCAGCCCTCAGGACCGCAAGTGGTGATCGAGGATAAAGTCTACACGGTGACGCCGGCCTCGGTCACGGTGAAGGCCGGGATTCTCACGGGCGAGGTCAAGGAGATGAAGGTCACGGAGCGGGTCGAGAAGGGCTCCGGCACCGTCGTCTCTCCGGCGAAGCTCACCGGGACGCTCAAGCTGACGAATAGCTCCAAGGATCAGGTCGTTCGCCTGATCACCGGGAAGATCCTGTACATCGATACCCAGGGGCAGCCCATCAAAGTCAGTGAGGCACAGACCGAACCGACCATCAAGTTCGCCACGTATGGCGCCGAGACGCTCGACCCCGGGAAGGATGCGACCCAGTCAATGGACGCGGACTTCCCCGCCGAGGCCCTGAAGGCGAAAAAGCTGAAGGAGATCCGCCTCGAGCTGGCGTACATCCCGTCCCCGTACAAGGAGGAGAGCGTCAACTTCACCGTGGCGATCGGCGGCCAGTAAGCCCGGCGGGGTGGCGCCTCCCTGCCGTCACCTCTGAGACATCAAGCTGCAGCGAGAACCGCAGCAGCGGGTTCTGGAGGCGATGGACGGGTTCACAGACCTCTGAGGCTGACGGTGAGGTGGGGGAGTGGGACAGGGTCGGTGAGGACAGAGGTTTAGGTCCTCGGAAGGAGGAACAGTCATGACTCTCGGGCTGTTCGTGATGTGGGTTGTCGTAGGGCTGGTGGTCGGCTGGCTGGCCGGGTTTGTCATGAAGAGTGGCGGGTACGGAGTGAAAGGGGACCTCATCCTCGGTCTGGTCGGGAGCATCGTGGGGAGCTGGCTCTTCTGGGCCCTGGGGATCTCACCGGATGCGGGGCTGGTCGCGTTGGTCGTCGTCGCGTTCATCGGGGCGGCCATCGCAATCGTCGCCCAGCGCAAGCTCTGGTATGGGTACGCCTAGGGACGTAAACCTCACACCTCAGCGGGTCGTTTCGCGGCGGAGAGCGGCGCGGCGGCCGGACCGGTCGGGGGTGTGAGTTACAGGGGGACGTGGTAATGCCCACCTACGAATACCAATGCCGCTCCTGTGCGCAACGGTTCGAAGTGCGTCAGAGCATCACGGCGCCTCCGCTCAGGCGGTGCCCGCACTGCGGGAGGAAGGTGGACCGCTTGATCAGCTCGGGCGCCGGGTTCCTCTTTAAGGGTTCAGGCTTCTACACCACCGACTATCGCTCCAAACCCTACCAGGAGGCGGCGAAGAAAGACCTGGAGGGGAGCGGCAGGGCGCCTCTCGCGGGGAATGCCGCCTCGAAAGGTCGCGCAGGCCAGAAGATGGAGGCAGGACGTGGACAGGATACGTGAGACCGAAGGCAGCGGCGGACTCGGCACCGCCGTCATTACGAGGGAAGTGCCCACTGTCGAGCATCTGCAGGAGACCGCGCCTTCTCCCTGCCGGTGGCCCACGATGGCGATCACCGACCTGGCGATGCGCGACGTCGACGCCGCCCTGGCGGCCGATCCCCTCTTCCATCTCTGCCCCGACGGCCACGAGGGCCAGGTGGACGTGCGCTATTGGTACTTCCATCCGCTGAATTTGTCCTGCCGCCACTGCTCCGAAGGCGGAGGCGTCCGCGTGGTGGACCCAGAGACCGTCCTCTGCCGCCACCGAATGGCGCACCGGACCGGACAACCCGTCCCGGAGCGATAGAGCACGCGCCATGGACCGGACGCAGAAACCGAGGATCCCCACGCTGGCGTTGGGCGGCCGGAACGCGTGGCTGCGAGGAGCCTGCGACCGAACCGCGGGCCTGCGAGCCCGGCTCCTGACGGGCGATGCGGAGGCCGCGCAGGTCACGCGCGGCACGTTCCATCTCCTGTATTGGGAGCACCGGGGCCAACAGATCTTCCCACTACCAGACGACCAGAAGAACCTTCGGCGACGGGGCGACCGGTAGCACGCCACGACGGTGGCGATTTCACATCGAGGAGAAGCTGGCGTGGACAAGAAGCATATCGCCTCCCTCTGGTACTTTCTCGCCGCGTTTCTGATCCTGACGGCGCTGCAGGACTACGTCTTTGCGCCGCACGTCGAAACCCTCTCCTATGGCGAGTTCAAGACCCTGGTGGAGAAAGGAAAGGTCAGCGACCTGGCGATCGGCGCGAAGTTCATCACGGGGATCCTGAAGCGGGACGGGCTCGAGGGGCTGCTCCCCAAGGCACGGCTCGACGCGTTGACCAAGTCCGGAAAGGGCGAGCACCAGTTCATGACGGTCAGGGTGGACGACCCAACGCTCGTCCAGGATCTCCGGCAGGCCAACGTCAACTTCCGGGGAGAGGTGACGAGCACGTGGCTCCCGACGCTGCTGAGCTGGCTGCTCCCCATGGGGCTCTTCTTCCTCGTCTGGCGCTTCGCCATGAAGAAGATGGGCGGCGGCGGCCTGGGCGGGCTCATGGCCATCGGGAAGAGCAAAGCCAAGGTCTATGTCCAGAAGGACACGGGGGTGACCTTCAGCGACGTCGCCGGCATCGACGAGGCCAAGGCCGAATTGGTCGAAGTCGTCGAGTTCCTGAAGACGCCGGAACGCTTCCAGCGGCTGGGCGGGAAGATCCCGAAGGGGGTCCTGCTGGTCGGCGTCCCCGGGACGGGCAAGACCCTCCTGGCGAAGGCCGTGGCGGGCGAGGCCAAGGTGCCGTTCTTCAGCCTGAGCGGCTCGGACTTCGTGGAGATGTTCGTCGGGGTCGGCGCCGCGCGGGTCCGGGATCTGTTTGCCCAGGCGGTGCAGCATGCGCCGAGCATTATCTTCATCGACGAACTGGATGCCCTGGGCAAGGCCCGGGGCCTGAACCCCTTGGGCGGCCACGACGAGCGGGAGCAGACGCTCAACCAACTCCTCGTGGAAATGGACGGGTTCGAGACCAACAAGGGCGTCATCATCATGGCGGCCACGAACCGGCCGGAGATCCTCGACCCGGCCCTGCTACGGCCCGGCCGCTTCGACCGCCAGGTGCTGGTGGACCGGCCGGACCTGAAGGGGCGCGAGGCCATCCTCCGGGTCCACGCCAAGGGGGTGACGGTAGCCCAGGAGGTGGATCTGGCCATCATCGCCGCCAAGACGTTCGGCTTCGTGGGCGCGGACCTGGCGAACATCGTGAACGAGGCCGCCCTCCTGGCCGCCCGCCAGGGCAAGGAGGCGGTCGGGATGACTGACTTCGATGAGGCCATCGACCGGGTGGTCGCCGGGCTGAAGAAGACCCGGGTGATGAGCGCGAAGGAGCGGGAGATCGTGGCCACCCACGAGGCCGGGCACGCGGTGGCGGCGGAGTTCCTGCCGGGAGCCGACCCGGTCTCGAAGATCTCGATCGTCTCGCGGGGGATCGCGGCGTTAGGCTATACGCAGCAGCTCCCGACGGAGGACCGGTACCTGATGACCCGGTCGGAGCTGTTCAATCGGCTGTGCGTCCTTTTGGGAGGCCGGACCGCCGAGGAGATCATCTTTGGCGATGTCTCGACCGGTGCCCAGAACGACCTCCAGAGGGCCACCGACCTGGTGCGGCACATGGTGGCCCAGTACGGGATGAGCGAGAAGATCGGCCTGATGACCTTCGACGGAGGCGGGCGGACGGGCCTCCTCCCGGGCCTGCCCCCGCCGCGCGAGCATAGTGAAGACACGGCGCGTCTCATCGACGCCGAGGCGAGCCGCATCCTGGTCGAGGCGCACGTGAAGGTCAGCGCGCTCCTCACGGAAAAGAGAGGCCTCCTCGATCAGCTCGCGCGACGACTCCTGGAGAAAGAGGTGGTCGAGCGAGACGAGTTGCAGGCCCTGCTTGCAGGCGCGAAGTCGTCCTGAGAGGGAGGCCGGGAGCGCGGGGCTCGAAGCTGCCACGAGGATCATCGTGGTGGGTACGTAACGAGTGCCGGACGGAGGTCCGGAGAGGAGAAAAGGCAATGGCAACGGGCACGATCAAGAAGCTGGTCAGAGAGCGAGGCTTTGGGTTCATTCAGGGATCCGATGGCGTCGAACTTTTCTTTCACAGGTCCGCTCTCCAGGGGGAGGAGTTCGACGCACTGAGGGAAGGGCAAGCCGTCGAGTTTGATGTCGAGAGGGGGGACAAGGGACCGCGGGCCGCGAACATGAAAGTGGGCCCCCCCAGCGCCTAAGCGGAGGAGGGTTTCGGGACTCCAGGGGGGATTGACCTCGGTCTTTCGGCCTCGTGCCAGGTCGGGGAAATCCCCTGGTGGGGGTGAGAAAGAGAGCCACTATGGACGAGGTGGGAACGAGCTACCCGTACCAGGGCTACACGATTACGACGTTGCAGGAGGAGGGCGTGTGGTGGGCCAAGGCCCGCGCGGCGGAGAAGGATGCGGGGGGCGATCGGCCGGTCCTGGGCGGACCCTGGAAGAGTCAGATGCAGGCGAAAACCGCCGCGGAAGCGTTCTGCGACCGCGGGAAGGCAGGGTAGCCACGCGCCCCGGCCGCCCCTGGCGGCGGAGATGAGGTGAACACGATGAGGACTGTCCCACAGGGCGGATCGTGGCTGGACAGTTGGCTCAGGGGGAACGGCCCGGGCGATGCGGATGGATTGCAGGCGCTCCTGACCCAGATCTGCCGGCAGGAAACGGCGCTGGCGTGCCATCTGGCCGAGCGGGCGCGAGCCTTGCGCTTCGCCCCCGACCGGCTGAGCCTGGAGGGGGTGGCCGAGCGGGACCGCCAGAACGCCCACGCACTTGCGCACGAGATCGGGTGCGAGACCACCCTGGCGGCAGCCGCATCCCCCGCTCGTCGCCCCGGGACGCTGACGGCCACCAAGCTCATCCAGGACTTGGAAGAGACGGAGAACCTGTACGCCCTGTACCGGCAGGCAGGCCGGTTGACCTCGGACGAGATCCTCCGCGGCAGGTTGGATGAGTTTGCCGCGGATGAGGCGTGCGGCTCGCAGACCATCCGCGGGATCCTGGCCAGGATGGATAGTTACGTGACGGATCTTCCGTAGAAGTCGCGCAGGTACCTTGAGTTGCCATCCACGTCGCAGAGATTGGCTTCAGGGGTGGCCCGATCTATTCATACGAACTGCCGAAAGGAGTGACGCACCATGAAGAAGATCAGACCCTTGCAGGACCGCATCTTAGTGAAGCGCCTGGAGGAGAAAGAGACGAAGAAGGGCGGCATTATCATCCCGGATACCGCCAAGGAGAAGCCCCAGGAGGGCGAGGTGATCGCCGTGGGCCCGGGCAAGCTGGATGAACACGGCAAGCGGATCCCGATGGGGGTCAAGGTGGGTGACAAGATCCTCTTCGGCAAGTACTCCGGGTCCGAGGTGAAGGTGGCCGACGAGGAGCATCTCATCATGCGCGAGGAGGACGTGCTGGGCATCCTGCAGTAACGCCGCCCCGGCTGGGGGCGCACCCCAGGCGGGCGCGGGCAAGTTCACCGATCATGCGACACCCCGAGAAGGAGGCACACACAATGCCGGCCAAACAGTTGCTCTACGATGAAGAGGCCCGCCGGGCCATCATGGGCGGTGTGGACAAGCTGGCCAACGCCGTGAAGGTGACCCTGGGCCCCAAGGGGCGGAACGTCGTCCTGGATAAGAAGTGGGGCGCGCCCACCATCACCAAGGATGGGGTCACCGTGGCCAAGGAGATCGAGCTGGAGGACCGCTTCGAGAACATGGGCGCCCAGATGGTGAGGGAGGTCGCCTCCAAGACCTCGGACGTGGCCGGGGACGGGACCACCACGGCGACTGTTCTGGCCCAGGCCATCATCCGGGAAGGCATGAAGAACGTCACCGCCGGGGCCAACCCTATGGCCCTGAAGCGGGGCATCGACAAGGCGGTTGAGGCCGTGATCGTGGAGATCAAGAAGCTCTCCAAGCCCACCAAGGGCAAGAAGGAGATCTCCCAGGTCGCCAGCATCTCCGCCAACAATGACAAGACCATCGGCGACCTCATCGCCGACGCCATGGAAAAGGTGGGCAAGGACGGCGTCATCACCGTGGAGGAGGCCAAGGGGGTGGAGACCACCCTGGACGTGGTCGAGGGGATGCGGTTCGACCGCGGCTACATCTCGCCGTATTTCGTAACCGATCCGGCCCGGATGGAGACGGTCATCGAGGACCCCTACATCCTGCTGCATGAGAAGAAGATCAGCAGCCTGAAAGACCTCTTGCCCCTCCTGGAGCAAGTGGCGAAGCTGGCCCGGCCCCTGCTGATCATTGCGGAGGAGGTGGATGGGGAGGCCCTGGCCACCCTGGTGGTGAACAAGCTGCGGGGGACCCTGAACACCTGCGCCGTGAAGGCCCCGGGGTTCGGCGACCGCCGCAAGGAGATGCTGACGGACATCGCCACCCTGACCGGGGGCGAGGTCCTCTCCGAAGAGTTGGGCATCAAGCTGGAGAACATCAAGCTGGAGGACCTCGGGAGGGCGAAGAAGGTCCTCGTGGACAAGGAGAACACCACCATCATCGAGGGTGCCGGGAAGGCCAAGGAGATCGAGGGCCGGATCAAGCAGATCCGCACCCAGATCGAGGAGACCACCTCGGACTACGACCGGGAGAAGCTGCAGGAGCGCCTGGCCAAGCTGGCGGGCGGCGTGGCCGTGATCAA
>Ga0181527_1000370_pt1 | contig 52233 bp, 44 predicted proteins | sample PEATcosm2014_Bin_30_FD_119762 | JGI IMG/M metagenome (GOLD analysis project Ga0181527, IMG submission 119762) | Peatland microbial communities from MTU Mesocosm Facility, Houghton, MI, USA - PEATcosm2014_Bin06_60_metaG | ecosystem: Environmental > Terrestrial > Soil > Wetlands > Peat | place...
CCCATCCCACGACAGGCCGTGCCCCGCGTCCACGCCGGCATGGTGACGAACTCCTCGAGGGTCGGCGGGTCCAGATCCGAGAGCAGCGCGTGGTACCAAGCATGCTCAGCCGCGGCTCGCAGTGCGTCCTCGATGAGCGTCACGCTCGGAACCGCTCCCCGATGAGCCGATCGAGCGCCAGGCCGTGACCGTGCGCCTCAACGAGCTCGGCCTGGGCCTCCGAGCGGCCGGCGACTCGCGCGGCGCGGTCGGGGACGCAGAAGGGGATAAGCAGGCGCACGGCCTCTCTTGCCCTTGCTGCAAGCCTCTCCGCGTCGGCCACCGTGGCGACGATTCCGCTCGAGGGTCGCGATTCCGTCGACCTAGAAAAGCCCAGGTCGCAGCTTGGTTCTAAGGCCCTGAAATGTTCGGTGAAGGTGTTGGCACTCGCCTATTTGCGCCCGTCGCAACTTTCCGTCTCTAGCTTCGCCGACGGCGACGCTCTGAGCACCTCCGCCAGTTCGTTGAGCCCGTCGCCAGCGGCTACCAGGGCGTCGTTGAATTCAGTCTGCCCTTTCCGATGCCCACGCCCGCTCCGCGTCGGCAAGAGCTGTGAGACGGCAATGAGGCGGTTTGCGGCATCGGCGCTCGATTGCACGAGTTCCTCCGGAGCGACGATCCGGAGGCGCATGAAGAGGACAAGCAGTTGGCGAGAATCCTCGGCGAGATCGCGCCAGCCACGCCCCGCCGCCGAGAGGCTCCACATAGGACCCAAGAAGGCCCGCGATTGGGAGCCGCCTTGGATGAGAGCAATGTCTTGGAATAGACGAACGCCGCAGCTGAGGTACTCGACTCCAAGTTCGAACGCCTTGCGATCGACGCCGAGAACTGGCGTCTTGCGGTGTCGGTTCGGCCAGTTTGTGAATATGCTCGACAAGGGCTGAAGATCTTCGACCGGGCCCATCATGTCTACTTGAGCCCGAAGATCCGCAGAAACCGCCCCGCGGCCCCCATCGACTTGCTGTACGTCTTCCGCCTCGCCACGCGCCTCGCGTAGGCGCCCGGACCACGAGAGGCGGCGCGGGCGTTGTTGCTGAGGCGGGCGGCCCGGTAGAGGTTGCTCGTGAGCGAGCGCTTACGTGGCATCTGTGCCCCCTTGAGCTTGCGACTGTCATGCTTCGCCTGCTGCTCGACAGCATCGCGCTTTCAGATGCGGCCCGCTGCCTTCGGGTGCCGGGCCGTTACGTGTCCAGGGGCACGCAAAGTGCCGCGATTGCACGGCTGTGGTGCCCGTAGGGGTTGCAACCAGTTGATACACCCCTACGAAAGAATCATCGTTCGTGAACCTTGGTGAGTGGGCGAGGCAACAGGACATCCATCCGCAGACCGCCTATCGGTGGTTCCGGACCAGCACGCTCCCGGTCCCGGCGCGCAAGATGGGCAAGCTCATCCTGGTCGGTGACCTCGAGGCCGGGCGGGTGAGCAGCCGCCTCACCGCCGTCTACGCACGGGTGTCCCCGGCCGACCAGCGCGACGACCTCGACCGCCAAGTGGCTCGCGTGTGCAGCTGGGCTGTCGCGAACGGCTTTTCGATCGACCGCGCGGTCACCGAGGTCGGTCCCGGGCTGAACGGCAAGCGTCGAAAGTCTCCTGGGCTTGTCTCGGACCCGAAGGTGACGACGATCCTGGTCGGGCACCGTGATCGCTTCGCCAGGTTCGGCTCCGAGTACCTCGCCGCGTCTTTGCAGGCGAGCGGCCTGAAGACGACGGGTCTGCGTCACGGCACCAGGTACCACGAGCTCCGGCACTACCACGCGTCCCTCCTGATCCGCCGCGGCGAGAACGTGAAGACAGTTCAGGCCCGTCTCGGCCATGCCTCGGCCGTCGAAACGCTCAACACATACGCGCATGTGTGGCCAGACTCCGAAGACCGCACGCGGACGGCGATCGACGACGTGCTCGGGTCGGCAACGCGTGCCGAGGCCGGGAGAGCCCTCTCGTGAGCCTCAGCGAGGCGGAGGTCCGAGCCCTGGGCGCCCACCTCAACTACCACGTCAAGATGATGGCCGAGCTCTTCGCCTGGACCTGTGGCTCCACGAGACCGGGCCGGCCGTGCTCGAGAATGCTTGCCTCGAGGCGACGCTTGTTCACATGCGGCTACTGATCGAGTTTGTCGCCGGCGCAAAGACCCGGACGACCCGCGGATGCGGCGCTGGAGTCCCGAGGACATCAAGCCGGCGCACCTCGTGCCCAACTGGCCCGGACTGCCTGACGGCCGGCTCGACAGCGACCACGAGCTCGCGGACCAGTACGTTGCCCATCTTTCACTGATCCGAGCTCAGACGATCGCGGCGCTCGGCTGGTCACTCGGGCGGATGGTCAACGAGGCCCTGTTCACGCTCGAGCGTTTCACTGAGGCGGTCGAAAGTTCCGCGAATCCTGCCGGTGCGATCTTGCGCGTTGGCTTGAGCGAGGCTGCTCAGCTCAAGACACGGCCGAGTAGAACCTGACCGGGAACCGATCCCGCCTGACTTCGCTGCCGGTCTCGTCTCGCGGACATTTCGCGGACATTGGGCTCTGGCCGTATCTGAAAGCCCTGTTCAACCGTATAGCTCTCGGTCTGACGGCCAGTTTGGCTGGAACAGGTGCCACTGTTCTGGTGCCAGCCCGATCAGGTCCTCCAGACCACGCGCCATCTCCTCGGTGAGGCGCTGGAGGTCCTGACGCAGCCTGCCGCTGCGTGTCGAGTCGAGCGGGGGCTGCAATACAGCGTGGTACAGGCCACGCGGCCGCTGATAGATGGCGCAGGTCATCAAGGGTGCGCCTGATCGCAGGGCGAGCAGCGCCGGGCCTGCGGGCAGCGTCGTCTTCTCACCGAAGAGCTCCACCTCTACGCCGTTGCCGACAAGGTCTCGGTCCGCCAACAGTCCGACGACGCGGCCCGCCCGCAGCGTGTCCAGGAGCCGGACGGTCGTGTCGGGCCCGGGTGGCAACACGGTGAGCCCGAGCGCTGCGCGCTGTGACGTGAACCAGTCGAACAGCTCGGGAGGTTCCAGCAGTTCGCCAACAGTGGTCATGGGATATCCCTGTTGGGCGAGCCAACGGCCCCCGTACTCCCAGGAGCCGACATGGGGAAGCGCGATCACCACACCGCGGCCTCTCGCCATTTCCACACGGAAGCGCTCGAAACCCTCGATGCTGAAGGTCGACTCGATCTGGTCCGACCTCAGTGTCACGATCCGTGCAGACTCCACCCAGTAGTGCGCGTAGGAGGAGAACGCCTTCGTGACGAGCCGGACCACGGTCGCCTCGTCGACCGCGGGCCCGAGCACTCGCCGCAGGTTGGCGCGCACGAGCGGCCGCTTGTCGCGCCACAGCTCCGAAATCGTGAAGCCGGCGGCGCTCGCGAGGCCACTGGCAACCGGACGCGGAATGACTTGTAACATCGCCGCGATGCCCCGATAGGTGAGGTAACGAGCCCATTGGTTCGGCGCCGTCACCGGCCGGCCACCTGTTCCCGACCGAATTGGTGAACTGTGGTCAGCTGCCGGTCCCGGGGCGCCGTCGCCGCGACGATCGCACGGCGAGGCTGCGGCTCTCGGCCCGGGGACCGACACGGCGTGCACCGGAGCGCTCACTGGCAAGGACACGACGCAGCCTCACCCCGAGCGGCTCGGTACGGCGTCGGGCTCGCACGCGGCTCGGCATGGTCGCACGCCGCCTTGTGCCGTTAGCACGCGGCTGCCGCCACGATTGCCAGCGCGATTCGACACGCCCGCGCCGCCACGGTCCACGCACGGCCTTGGAGCTGGAGCTCTGCAGGCTCGCCTGGCGCCAGACCTTGACAAAACGCTGCACTGCGGTGAACACCGACAGCGCTAGCAGCAGGCCGAGCAAGGGGACCAGGATCACATGGATCAGCAGTGCGATGCCGAGCAGGATGAGCCGCTCGGCCCGTTCCATGAGGCCGCCCTTGGCGTCGTAACCGAGGGACTCCGCCTTCGCACGCTCGTAGGAGATCACCGCGCTTACGCCGAGGATGGCGAAGGGCAACAGCGCCAGTCTGGGCTGGCTGCCCGAGGCGAGGTACCAGGCCACGCCGCCAAAGATGAGGGTGTCGGCCACCCGGTCGGCGACCGAGTCGAAGAACGCGCCCTTCTTGGAAGCCGTGCCCGCAGCCTTCGCGACAACGCCATCGAGGGTGTCCATGAGGCCGCCGACGGTGAGAAGCACCACGCTGAGCCACAAGTGCCCGAGGCCGATGGTGACACCGGTGACGCCCGCGAGAACAATGCCTACGACGGTGACCTGGTTCGCGCTGACGCCGAGTCGCACGAGGCGGTTGCCCACCCCGAAGCCCGTACGGACCCCACGCCCGGGTGACCGCTGCGCTACCCCGCCTGTCGTGCTCGGCTCAGGGGTCTGCGCGGTCTGGTCCTCAACGGGAACTTCCTCGTTGCCGCTCGCCGTTGACTGGCCCCGGTGGCCGTCGATCATCACGCTCCTGTCTGGCACTGCTGCAGTCGAAAATGTCCGTCACGCAAGCCCACGCGACTTTCACCCTCTCTCGATGAGGATACCAGAGGCACCCGCCGATCCTCCGGGCTCCTCCTCCGGCGCACGCGACCGATAGGCTCCCAACCTGTCCGGAGAGCTTGTCGACCAGCCAGCCACGGTGAAGCCGGTCGCGGGAAGTGAGGTACCCACGTGAACACAGTGCCGTCCGCGAAAATCCGCAACGTCGCGCTCATCGGCCATGGCGGCGCCGGCAAGACAACGCTCGCCGAAGCGCTTCTGGTAGCCGGGGGCGTGCTGTCCCGACCGGGACGGACAGAGGACGGGACGACGGTCTGCGATTTCGAGCCCGAAGAGGTGAAGAGGCGGATATCGGTCTCGTTGGCACTGGCTCCGTTTCTTTTCGAGGACTGCAAGATCAATGTCATCGACACCCCGGGATATGCCGACTTCATCGCCGAGGTCGAGGCGGGCCTGTCGGTCGCCGACCTCGCCGTGCTCGTGGTCAGTGCCGTCGAGGGCGTCGAGGTTCAGTCGGAGGAGACCTGGCGGCTTGCGACTGATCTAGGCATCCCCAGGCTCGTGTTCGTCAACAAGCTCGACCGCGAACGCGCCGACTTCGAGAGGACACTGGACCAGCTCCGCGAGCGTTTCGGCTCAGGCATCGCGCCATTGGAGCTGCCCATCGGCCGCGAAGCGGAGTTCAACGGGATCGCGGACCTCCTCACCGACTCCGCCATCACCTACAGCACGGCCAAGCCCACGACCTGGCCCATCCCCGAGAACATGTCCGAGCTTCAGCAGCGTGTCCGGGAGGCCCTGATCGAAGGGATCGTCGTCGGTGACGACGAGATGATGGAGCGGTACCTCGAAGGCGAGGTGCCCTCCGCCGAGGAACTGGAAGCCACGCTCGCGAACGGCGTCGCCTCCGCGAGCGTGTTCCCCGTCGTGTGCGGATCGGCCCTCACCGGCGTGGGCGTCGACCGCCTGGCCTCTCTGATCTGCGAGATCGGGCCGAGCCCGCTCGCCCGCCGGTCGTTCACGGTACAGGCGGGGAGCAACACCATACAGCTCCCACGCGATCCCGACGGGCCGCCTCTGGCCCGGGTCTTCAAGACGATCGCCGACCCCTTTGTCGGACGGATCTCCCTCATGAACGTGCTCTCCGGAACGCTCCGGCCCGACATGACCCTCTATGACAGCCGCAGTCATTCCGAGGAGAAGTTGCACGCTCTCCAGGTAATGCGCGGTAAGGAGACCCAGCCCACCTCGGCCGCGCCAGCCGGCGACATCGTCGCCGTCGCGAAGTTGAGCGGCGTGCTGACCGGCGACACCTTGGCACCCAAGAACCAGCCGGTGGTTGCCGAAGGACCCAGGCTCCGCACCGCCGTGCTGTCGATCGCGGTGCACCCGAAGGCGAAAGGCGACGATGACAAGCTCATGACGGCGATCCACCGACTGCAGGAGGAGGACACTGCGCTCCTGGTCCGCCGGGACGACGAGACACACCAGACGGTGCTGTCCGGCATGGGCGACACGCACCTGCAGATCGTGTGCGAGAAGCTCAGCCGCAAATTCGGCGTGGCTGTCGAGACCGAGCCTGTCCAGGTTCCCTACCGGGAGACGATCACCAAGTCCGCCGAGGCCGAGGGCAAGTACAAGAAACAGACCGGGGGCCACGGCCAGTTCGGCGTCGCCAACCTACGCGTCGAGCCGCTCGAGCGCGGCGAGGGCTTCGCCTTCGTGGACGCGATCGTCGGGGGTGCGATCCCCCGACAGTTCATCCCCGCCGTGGAGAAGGGCGTGCAGGAAGCGATGACCACGGGGGGCCACTTCGGCTACCCCGTGGTTGACGTCCGGGTGACCTGCTACGACGGCAAGTACCACACGGTGGACTCCTCGGAGATGAGCTTCAAGATGGCGGCGTCGCTCGGCTTCAAGGAGGCTCTGGCCGCTGCCGGCCCGGTGATACTGGAACCTGTCTCCAGGCTCGAGGTCACGGTGCCTGCCGCCTATCAGGGCGACATCCTCGGTGACCTGAACTCGCGCAGGGGCCGGGTGCTCGGCACCGAGGCCGGAGAGCGCGGTGAACAGGTCGTGATCGCGTTGGTGCCGGCGTCGGAGATCCAGCGTTACGCCACCGACCTCCGGTCGCTCACCGGAGGCCGGGGTCGTTTCGCCGTGCGCCACGACCATCACGAGGTCGTGCCGGCGCCGATCGCAGACAGGCTCGCCAAGCAGGCTGCCGAGACATAGCCCTCAGACAGGCAGTGAGCTCCAGGCCGCAGCGACCTCCCGGTTCCCTGTCAGCTCGAGCCCATCGAGAGGCCTACGGTTCCACGAGTACAGGTAGAGGTCTGACGCCGGGCCGACAAGGACGGCGTCGGCAGGTCCCCTGCCCTCGCGCCAGCGAAGCCTGCCACCGGCCACCTCGAGCGTCCAAGCTGCCGCGTGGTCCGCGCAGGCCAGGCAGAGCACGCCACCGAGCGAGGCGTCCGGCGCCCCGGGCACGTCGGTCGCGAGGTGGACACAGATCCGCTCCTCGATCCCGTCCACGGCGAGATCCCGGTCGACCGGTGTCGTCGAACCGACCGAGAGCTCTGTGTCGTAACGGTGCACCGCCGACTCCAGTGCCATGCGCCTGCAGACCCACTCAGCGGTGAGATCCGCGCCCGACCAATTCCAGCAAGGTTCTTGCGGATCGCGATCGCCGAGCGTCAGATGGAGATCGGCCCAAGCGTGTTCGAACCAGGCCATCAGGTCGACCGCGGCGGGCGCGCCTTGTGACGCCGGCTCGGCCCGGGCATCGGGGGACGCCACCTCGAGCTGGGTGCGCCAGAACCTGAACACATCGCCCAGATGCACTACCAGGTCGGAGAGGCACCATCCCGGGCAAGTGGGAACCGGGGCCGCGAGAGCCTCGCCGGGCGAGTCCGCGATGAGCTCGCACTCGCGCTTGAGGGCCGCACGGTGCGATTCGTAGTCGAGGCGATGGCCGGGCACTGCCTCAATCCTTGCCGCTCACGGGCCCGCCCTGTTCGCGGCGATCTCGTCGCTGCGCGGACAGGCCCGGTGCCGCGGGGCTCGTCTCCAGGCCGCCCAGAGCGCGCCCGGTCACGCGCGCCGCGGCGGCGCGAATCTCTCGCACGGTGCGCGGGGCGTCGGCGACTTCGATGACCACATAGCGAAAGCGCTCTCCCGAGCACTCGATGAGCACAGCGTTGCGACCGAGCCCGATCGACCAGAAGGACCAGCCGTCCAGCCCGTGGTAGATGCCGACTCGCCAGGCTCCCTGACCGTGTCGGCGCCATTGGTGAAGGCCGATCCTCACATGCGCGCGTACCGACGGGTCGTGACTGACCTGGGCGATCGAGGCGAGCGGGAACCTCAGCGTGGCCTTGGTGGCAAGGAGCCTGCGCCACCCGCTCAAGCGGACGACGACCTCATCCCCTTCTACGTTGCACTCTCCCCAGATCAGGGGCGCCCGCCGCTGGACGGACGGCGAACCGCTCACTTCCAGACGGCCCGTAGCTTCGCCCAACTGTCACCCAGGGCCTCGGGGAGGACGCGGACTGAGGCAACCGAGGTCATGAAGTTCGTGTCGCCGATCCATCGCGGGACGATGTGGACGTGCAGATGAGCAGGGATCCCCGCTCCCCCGGCGCGCCCGAGGTTCAGCCCGAGGTTCATGCCTTCGGGACGATAGGCGGCCTTCACCGCCGCCACGGCGTCGTGAACTCCAAGGGAGAGCTCGGCACTCTCCTCGGTCTCGAGCTCGGACAGGTCACTGACGTGCCGGGCCGGGAGCACCATCACATGGCCCGGGGAGTACGGATAGGCGTTGAGGAGCGCGACGGTGAGCCTGCCCGTCCACAGCACATGTCGCGCCTCGTCGGATTCCTCGGAGCGCACGATCCCGCAGAACACGCACACCGGCCCGGCCTCGCCTGCGGCCGCTGCGCCGGCGCTCGAGCCGGTCGCGGCGTCTCCATCCCCGAACGAGCTCACATAGCTCGACCGCCAACCTGCCCAGAGGTGCTCGAGGCTCATGGGGCTCCCGTGCCGGCAGTTCCGAATCCACTACCGACCGGTGGCGCCGCCTCGAGCCGCAGCTTGTCGACGAACGACTCGGTGCTGACACCGCGCTCGGGCTCGTCGGATCCCCGTGCGTTGACCCCGACCGTTCCCGCCGCCAGGTCAGAATCTCCGACAACGAGGACGTACGGCACCTTCTCCAGTTTGGCGCGGCGGATCCTCGCCCCGAGGGGCTCGCCCGCATCGTCGGCCTCCGCGCGCACCCCGGCTGCAGCAAGCAGTGCCCGAACCTGCTGCGCGTAGGCGGTGTGGTCGTCGCGCACGGGGAGGATCCGGACCTGCACGGGCGCGAGCCAGCTCGGCAAGGCCCCCGCGTAATGCTCGAGGAGGACGGCGAAGAAGCGCTCCACCGACCCGAACAATGCCCTGTGGATCATGATCGGCTGGTGACGTGCGTTGTCCTGGCCGACGTACTCCATCTCGAAGCGCTGCGGCATCTGGAAGTCGACCTGGATCGTCGACATCTGCCAGGTCCTTCCGATCGCGTCGCGCACTTGGACAGAGATCTTCGGACCGTAAAAGGCGCCACCGCCGGGATCGAGCACGAGCTCGAGCTCCATCGCCAGCGCGGCCTGCCGCAGCGCCTCGGTCGCCTCCTCCCATTCGGATGCGGTACCGACCGCCTTCTCCTCGGGCATGGTCGACAACTCGAGGTAGAAGTCGTCGAGCCCGAAGTCGCGGAGCAGATCGAGCACGAAGCCGAGCAACGATTGCAGCTCGGTCGCCATCTGGTCTCGAGTGCAGAAGATGTGCGCGTCGTCCATGGTCAGGCCGCGCACCCGGGTGAGCCCATGTATCACGCCCGACTTCTCGTAGCGGTAGACCGTGCCGAACTCGAACAGCCGCAGCGGCAGCTCACGGTAGGAGCGCTGGCGGCTCTTGTAGATGAGGATGTGGAACGGGCAGTTCATCGGCTTCAGGTAGTACTGATGCCCCTCGTCGAGCTCCATCGCGGGGAACATTCCCTCCGCGAACCACTGCAGGTGCCCCGAGGTCTCGAACAGCTCCGCCTTGGTGATGTGGGGCGTGTTCACGAACTGGTAGCCGGACTGTTCATGGCGGGAGCGCGAGTAGTCCTCCATCACCTTGCGGACGAGGCCGCCTTTAGGGTGGAACACAGCCAGTCCGGAGCCCAGCTCGGGCGGGAAGGAGAACAGGTCGAGCTCGGCACCCAGGCGGCGATGGTCACGGCGCTCGGCCTCCTCGAGACGGTGAAGATAGGCCTCGACCGCCTTGTCCGACTCCCACGCCGTGCCGTACACCCTCTGGAGCTGCGGCCTGTGCTCATCGCCGCGCCAATACGCCCCGGCCACCCGAGTCAGCTTGAAATGGCCGAGGTGAGCGGTCGAAGCCACATGCGGACCGCGGCACAGGTCGATGAACCCCGGACCGTTCCGGTAGGTGCTGACCGCGCCGGGGTTCCCGCCTGCTTCAGCCGCGAGCTCGTCATCGATCCCGACAGCGGCTTGTGCGACCCCCTCGATGATCTCGCGCTTGTACGGCTGGTCGGCGAATATCTCGAGGCCTTCCGCGATCGTGTGCTGCTCGCGCACGAACGGCTGGGACTCCTTGATGACCGCGTGCATCTCGGACTCGATCCGGGCCAGGTCGTCGTCGGAGAAGCGGGCACCATGCGGCAGGTCGAAGTCGTAGTAGAAACCGTCGGCAATGGCCGGTCCGATGGCGTAGCGCGCTCCCGGCCAGAGCCTGAGCACGGCTTGCGCCAGGACGTGGGCAGTCGAGTGCCGAAGCACGTTGCGGCCCTCATCGGTGTCGGAGGTGATGATGCGCACCCTCGCGTCGTCGACGAGAACCTCGGAGAGGTCGACCAAGACACCGTCGAGCTCCGCGGCAACCGCAGCGGCCGCAAGCCGGCGCCCGATCTGGGCAGCAAGATCCGCGATCGTCGTGCCGGCGGGGACAGCGCGTGTGGACCCGTCGGGCAGGAAGATCGTGACCTCGCTGGGCATCTGAACCACTCCTCGTGCTGGCGACCAGATCTTGCGCTCCAAGAAGCGCTCAGCCTACCGGGCCGCGGACGGTGTCTCGAGAGAACCGGGCCGAAGCCCCCGGTCTGGCTGTCGGCTCGGACGGCACCGGGAGGTCCCGTCGCCCGCGGGAAGCCTCATACGAAGACACCGAGCAGCGCGGCGGCCTCGCCCACGCCGCGTCCGCCCGCTGCCTGCTCATCGATGACTTCGATCGCGGCCGGGGTGTCCAAGTCGTCGTCGAGCCTCGCCCGCACGGCTTGGAGGCCGGCGCCACCCGAGCCCGCCGCCCGCCATCGATCGAGACGGTCCTCTGCCTCTTCGAGGATCGAGTCCTTCCACTCCCAGGCCAGCCGGTAGCTCCGGGAGAGCAAGGCCAAGCGGATCGCGGACGGGTCGTGGCCCTGCTCGAGCTGAGCATGGACGAAGACGAGATTGCCGAGTGACTTCGACATCTTCTGGCCATCCAAGCCCACCATGCCCACGTGCATCCAGTGCCGGACGAACAGCGAGCCGGTCGCCGCCTCGGACTGGGCGCACTCGCACTCGTGGTGCGGGAAGATGAGATCGGTCCCGCCGCCGTGCAGATCGATGGTCGTGCCGAGCTCGCGCATGGCCAGCGCCGAGCACTCGATGTGCCATCCCGGTCGGCCGGGGCCCCAGAGCGACTCCCAGGCAGGCTCCCCGGGGGCGGAGGGCTGCCAGAGCACAAAGTCCAGCGGGTCGCGTTTGAAGGGGTCCTCCGGCCGGCCCCCGTGCTCGCCGGCGAGGTGGATCATCTCCTCGCGCTCGAGATGGCTCACCTGGCCGAACCGCGGGAACGAGGACACGTCGAAGTACACCGCTCCGCCGGCCCGATATGCGTGGCCGGTATCGAGGACCATGCCGATGAAGCCGAGGATGTCGGGGATCGCCGAGGTCGCCCGCGGCTCGGAGTACGCCTGAAGCAACCCGAGTGCCTCCATGTCGGCCTGGAAACGGGCGATCTCCCCCGCCGCGAGGTCCAGATAGTGCACGCCCAGCTCGCGCGCCTTGCGCAGGATGTCGTCGTCGACGTCGGTTATGTTGCGCACGCACAGGGTTCGGTGGCCGAGGTCGCGCAAGCGCCGCTGTAGCACGTCGTAGGTGACATACACGGCAGCGTGGCCCAGGTGTGCCGAGTCATAGGGCGTTATCCCGCAGGTGTAGATCGTGACGACCTCGCCCGGTGTGAACGGGACAACCTGGCGACGAGCAGTGTCGTATAGCCGCATTACCGACAGCGCGTCATGGGCGGGGCGACAGGCCCTAGAGGCCTTCGGTGCGCAGGCCCGTGAGCCGGATGCTGGCGTGCGAGCGCGAGCGGACGTTGATGCCGATGAGCACGGCTGTGAACGCCTCGATCGCCGCTGCCGCCGACAACGTGCCCGCGTCGATCCCGCGACACCCTGGTATGCGGTCCACGAGGTCGATCGTGGCCTTGGTGGCCGCCGCGTGATCCGAGCAGACCAGGACGTCCGCGTCGAGGGACTTATCGAGGTCCGCGAGCCCGCGGGCCGGAAGATGATGGAACGCGCCCGAGACGAGAGCTCGCGGAGCCGCGCCTTGAACGGCCACGCACAAAGAACCACGGGCGGGCACGACCGCCTCGATGTCGTCGCCGACCTTGAACAGTGCGTTTGCCATCGAGACGACGACTTTGCCGTCCAGGTGGTGGGCCAGTGCGGCAACCGTCTGTGGCGCACCGTCCCAGGGCGTTGCGACCACGACAAGGTCCGCCTCACAGGCGACCTGGTTCGAGGACCCGTGCAGGTCGGGGACGCGCGCCCCCCATTTCTCACGAAGCCGGGCCGCGATCTCCTCGCCTCGCTCGGCCGAGCGCGAACCAATCGAGACCGACATGCCGACGGACGCCAGCCTGGCGGCAAGGGCCTTGCCCGCCGGACCCGTCCCTCCGAGAATTCCCACGTCCATGGTCCTAGCCTTTCACACCCGCAGACGCTGCCCCCAGGCCTTCGACGTCGGTGGCGTCATAGCGGGAGAATCTCGGCATGAGCCAAGCCACGAGGCCGACGCCCACGAGACAGCCCAGCCCTCCGGAGACCACCGAGATCTGCGGCGTCGAAACCGCCGCCACCGCGCCCGCCTCGAAGTCCCCAAGGCGCGGCCCGCCGGTCACGACCGCCGTGTGGATCGAAGAGAGCCGCCCACGCAGCGACTCGGGAGCTTCGAGCTGGAGGATCGTGCTCCTGAATACCGCTGAGACGACATCGGCCGCGCCGGCGAGCGCCAGCAGCGCCAGGCCAGCGAACAACCAGGGCACGAGCCCGAAGGCCGCGATCGCGGTCCCCCAGATCATCACGGCTATGAGGACCGCCCGCCCCTGTTTGCGAACCGTGGCCACCCAGCCGGTGAACAGCGCGCCTATCAGAGCGCCTGCTCCCGGCGCTGCGTAGAGCAGCCCGACCGTGGCGGCGCCGCCGTGGAAGCTAAGCAGGCCGAGAGCCGGGAACAGCGCCCGCGGCATTCCGAGCACCATCGCGTTCAGGTCGATCAGGAAGGTTCCTTGCAGAACGGGTCGGCCCTTCAGGTATCGCAGGCCCTCGGCTATCGAGCGCAACCCGAAACGGGTGCCGCCTCCGGGGGGCCGGAGGCCGGGAAGGCTCGCGACTGCCAGAAGCGACACTGCGAAGGTGGCCGCGTCGATCCAGTAGACCGACGCGATGCCGAACTGGCCGAGAAGCAGTCCCGCGACAGCCGGCCCTGCCACCTGGCCTACCTGGATTAGAAGCTGCCAAAGGGCGTTCGCGCTCACGAACATCGGCCGCCCCACCAAGTTGGCGAGCACTGCGGACCGCGCCGGGCTGTCAACGCTGGCAACACCAGCTGCCAGGGCACTCAGGGCATACAACGGCCAAAGCGCCGCCTGCCCGTCCGAGGAGTTCAGCGCCAGCCCGACACTGCAAGCCGCGAGGGAGAACTGCGTGACCAGCAACAGCCGACGTCGGTCGACCGCGTCGGCGATCGAACCGCCGAACAACGAGCCTCCGAGCACGGGCACGATCTGCGCCAGCCCAACCAAGCCCACATCCAGCGAGGAGTGGGTCAGCCTGAAAACCTGATACGGGACCGCCACCACGGTGAGCTGGGATCCGAGCGTCGTGACGAGGTAGCCCCCCCAGAGCCGCCGGAAGGCCTGCGACTGCCGCAACGGCCCGAGGTCGACGAGCAGCCTTCCCCGAGCCATGGCCCCCAAAGTTACCGAGAGGCACAACGTCCCGACGCCGTCGCGGACCATGGGGAGGCGACGCAGGCCCTAACCTCGAGCTGAGCAAGCAGAAAGCGCAGGGTTGATGGGCCGGTCACTTCGAATCGGGAGCATCAGGGGCGTGCCGATCCGCCTCCACTGGAGCTTCCCGCTGCTGGTGGTATTGGTGATCCTGCCGACCGGCGGGAAGACGACTGCGCGCTCGGTCGTCGACGATCTCGTATGGATTGCTGCGCTCTTCGTGTGCATCGTGGTCCACGAGCTGTCCCACAGCTTCGTTGCCCGTCACAGGGGCTTTTCGGTACGTGACATCGTTCTGTTGCCCATAGGCGGAGTGTCGGAGATCTCCGGTCTGCCGGGCGCGCCGTCCGACGAGCTCGCCATCGCCGTCGCGGGCCCCCTCGCCAGCGTCGCTCTCGCCCTGATCCTCGCTCTGGTGTGCTACTCAACCGGAGCGAGGATGTGGCCGCCGGGACTGTTCGCCGGCGCGATCGCGAGCCGCCTCATGTGGGCCAACCTCCTGCTTGCAGGCTTCAACCTCCTCCCGGCGATTCCGATGGACGGTGGCAGGGTGCTGCGGGCTCTGCTCGCCCGCAAACGCAGCGATCTCCGGGCAACCGCCCTCGCGGTGCAGGTCGGGCGCTTCATGGGGATCGTGATGGTGCTGGCGGGATTTCGCTACGACCTCTGGCTCTGCGTCATCGGCCTGTTCGTCTTGGTGGGAGGCGGCGGCGAGAAGCAAGCCGCCGTGGTCCGGACAGCGGTCGGAGGGCTGAAGGTCTCCGATGTGATGGTGCACGACCCCACGACTCTCGAGGTCAGCTTCCCGCTGTCGGTCGTCGCGCCGTTCCTGGAAGCCTCCCCAGGCCGGGTCCTACCCGTCGTCGACCATGGGCGATACGTCGGCCTTATAGCGGCCGACCGGCTCCCGGGCCCTCCTGACGCTTCCCTGGTGGGTGACGCCACCGATCGCGCCGCTCCCGCGCTCACGCCCGGCGACCCCCTGTACCCAGTTGCGGTTGAGTGTCTTCCCGCCAGCCGACGTCGTGCAGCGGCCGTGCTCGAGGACGGCCGCGTAGTCGGTGTGGTCTACGCGGCGCATCTCGAGGCGGCGTTGCGGCGAGCAACCGGCAACGTCCGCGCCCCGAGTATCCGCCACTGACCGGGTCGTCGCTTCGCCGGGCGTTCTGGCCCGGGTGCGCACCGGTCTTGGAGGGTCCTTCGAGTCGGGTACAAAGCGGGGTCACAGCCGAGCTCCGAGAGGCACACGCCGATGACTCGACCGGTGTCCGATCATCCACGAGGCCATGCGCGGCTGAAGCGAGGACGTGGCATACCGCAGCGTTTCACGGCGATGCCGTCTTGGGGCTCATCACGCACCGGCGGCGACGTCCTCAGGCACCTCGTCGCAGCATGGGGTGAGTACCTGGGTCGCAGCGATGTCCTGTTGCGAATCGGCGGGGACGAGTTCGTTGTCCTGCTCGGCGATGCCGACCCGGGCGGCGTCGAATCTGTCGCCCGTGACCTCGTCGCGCTCGCGGACGAAGTGATCCTGAGCGTTACCGGCGTGGTGTCGTCGCTCAGCGCGGGAATGACCCTGTTGCGGCCTGAGGACAATCGTGCACAGCTGTTGCGCCGAGCGGACGCTGTTTACCTCGCCGAACGCGCCGGTCGTGGGTGCCTTGTCGTCGCTCGACGGACTCGCGGTTCTGACCGGCGAGCGTGCCTGGGACCCTCCGGCGCCGGTGCAACCGGCCTCGATGTCTGGAGCAGATCACGGCGAACGCTCGCTCGGACGGATCGATCACCCGGCCCGGCGACCGCCCTGGACCTCGCCTGGGTCGCCGCGGGACCGGGCACGCTTGGACTGAGCGGTCCGCCTCCCTCGCACATCCTGCTCGAGCAGTGCCTTGCGCATCCGGACGCTGGCCGGGGTGACCTCGACGCACTCGTCCTCCCGGATGAATTCGAGCGCCTGCTCGAGCGAAAGGAGCCTGGGTGGGATCAGGCGGACCAGCTCCTCGGCCGTGGAGGAACGCACATTGGTGACCTTGCGCTCCTTGGTCGGGTTGACGTCCATGTCCTCCGAGCGGGCGTTCTCTCCGACGATCATCCCCTCGTAGACCTCGACACCGGGCCCGACGAACAGCGCTCCGCGATCTTGGAGGTTCATCAGCGCGTAGGTGGTCGTCAGACCCCGCCTGTCGGCAACGAGCGAGCCCGACGCACGTGTTCGCAGCTCGCCGTGCCATGGCTCGAAACGGTCGAATATGTGATGCAACACTCCCGTTCCCCGGGTCTCGGTCAGGAACTCGGTGCGGAAGCCGATCAAGCCGCGAGACGGCACCGAGTAGTCGACCCTGGCCCAACCGGTGCCGTGATTGACCATCTGGACCAGGCGACCCTTGCGCAGCGAGAGCAACTGGGTGACGACGCCGAGGAACTCCTCGGGCACGTCGATCGACACCGCCTCCACTGGCTCGTGCAGCCTGCCGCCGATCATGCGGGTCACGACCTGCGGCTTGCCCACGGTTAGCTCGAAGCCCTCCCTTCGCAGCACCTCAACGAGAACGGCGAGCTGCAGCTCGCCGCGCCCTTGCACCTCCCAGGTATCGGGCCTCTCTGTCGTCAGCAGTCGGATCGAGACGTTGCCGACAAGCTCCGCATCGAGGCGGCTCTTCAGCAACCGGACGGTGACCTTGGTCCCTTCGGTGCCCGATAGGGGTGAGGTGTTGATGCCAATGGTCATGCCCAGACTCGGCTCGTCGACGATGAGAACCGGAAGCGGCCTCGGGTCCTCGGGGTCCGAGAGCGTCTCGCCGATCGTGACATCAGACAACCCGGCCACCGCAATGATCTCCCCCGGGCCGGCCTCCGCGACATCGACTCGGTCCAGCCCCTCGGACACGTACAGCTCGGCAACCTTGAATCGCTCCACGATTCCGTCGGCTCGGCACCATGCAGCCTGCTGGCCACGTCGGATCGTGCCGTGGAGCACGCGACAGATCGCGAGGCGGCCGACATATGCGGACGCGTCGAGGTTCGTGACCAGCGCCTGCAGCGGATGGCCCGGCTCAAATGTCGGAGCAGGAATGTACTCGTAGATGACTTGGAACAACGGCTCGAGGTCTCTGCCCTCCACCGTCGGATCAAGTGAGGCACGTCCCGCCCTGGCGTTGCAGTACACGATGGGGAACTCGATCTGCTCCTCGTCCGCGTCGAGGTCCAAGAAGAGCTCATACACCTCGTCCACGACCTCCTTGGGACGCGCGTCGGGCCGGTCGATCTTGTTGACCACGAGCACCACGGGCAGGCGCCGCTCGAGCGCCTTGCGCAACACGAAACGAGTCTGAGGCAAGGGACCCTCGCTGGCGTCCACCAGCAGGAGGACACCATCGACCATGGCGAGGGCTCTCTCGACCTCTCCGCCGAAGTCCGCGTGCCCCGGAGTGTCGACGATGTTGAACTTCACCCCTCCGTGGCGCACGGAGGTGTTCTTTGCCAGGATGGTGATCCCCTTCTCGCGCTCGAGATCCATGGAGTCCATCACGCGCTCGTTGACCTCTTGATTGGCGCGGAACACGCCCGACTGCCACAGCATCCCGTCGACGAGCGTCGTCTTGCCGTGGTCGACGTGGGCGACGATCGCGAGGTTGCGGAAGTTGGCGCGCGAGAGCATTTGGGCAGGACCCCGGAACAGGACACGACAAGTGGCCGCGGAGCATCAGTCTACCGGGTCGGCCTGCAGGACCACCATCCGCCGAAGGCACCCAATGCACGGTCGCACGCGAACGTCCATACGGCCGCCGCCCCGTGGGCGCACCGAGCCGACGTGAGATGACGGCCGAAGGCGGCCTTCGGCTCGGGATTGGTCCATCCGCTCGGCGCACTGCCGTCCCGGCATGTCGGGACGGCCGGCCCGCTCAGTAGAAGATCTGTGCCAGGCGGTAGAGGTCTTCGGGCACCAGGCGGGCTCCGGCGGCCACCTCGGACAGCCGGGCTCTCTCCACGCGATCGCCGCGCTTGATGGGGATCGCACCAAAGTCCCCTTCGCTCAGGAGCTTGTAGGCGCCAACGCCGACGCGTGTCGCCCAGATCCGGTCGTAGGCGGTGGGCGTGCCGCCCCTTTGGGTGTGCCCCAGGACCGTGACCCTGGTCTCAAAGCCGGTCACGTCCTCCAACTGGCGGCCAAGACGCTCCCCGATCCCGCGACGGCTGAGCTGAACATGCCCGAAGGCGTCCAGAGGCGCCTCGCTGTCGGATGGGACGGGCAGGCCGACGACATCGGCCCCCTCGGAGACGGCGATGATGCTGAAGGTCTTGCCCTGCCGACGGCGGGCGTGGAGGTGGTCCACGACCTCGTGCAGTTCGACCTCGAACTCCGGGATGACGATCATGTCGGCCCCTCCGGCGAGGCCGCCCATCAGCGTCACCCACCCGGCGTCCCGTCCCATCGCCTCGACCACCATCACCCGGTGGTGTGAGGCGGCGGTGGTGTGCAGCCGGTCTACTGCCTCGGTGACGACGGCGACAGCAGTGTCAAAGCCGATGCAGTACTCCGTGACCTGGAGGTCGTTGTCGACAGTCTTGGGGACCCCGACCACGTGCACTCCCCGCTCCGCCAGGGCGGCGGCCACCGAGAGCGTGTCATCCCCGCCCATGGTCACCAGCGCGTCTATGCCGAGACGCTCGAGGTTGGCTACGACAACCTCCATCGCGCCGGGTTCAGCCAGGGGGTTGACCCGCGAGGTGCCCAGGACCGTGCCACCCCGGGTAAGGATCCCCGAGACGTCTTCCGGGCGCAACGGGCTGACATCGCCGCCTTCGAGCAGGCCAGCCCACCCGTTGCGCACGCCAAGAACCTCGGCTCCGTCCGCGAAGGCGCTGCGGGCCACCGCACGGATGGCCGCATTCAGTCCAGGCGCATCTCCCCCCCCAGTTAGGATCCCTATTTTCACGAGTTCATCTGCTCCTTCGGTTCGAACGCTCAGGCGAGCATAGCGGGCGGGACTCTGCGAGGCCGGGTTGGCCTCGAGGCCTGAGGACCGGGCCGCAGCCACCACAGCAAGCCGACGGTAAGCCCCGGGGCGCCGACGATTGCGGGCGCTCCGCTGCGGCAAGGCTCAGTGCTCGCGCCGCCACGTCCCGAGCAGCACGGCGGCGTAGCGGAAGCCGTAGAGGATGTTTCCGCCCTTCTTCGATCGCCCGGAGGCCCGCTCGTGCCACACAGTGGGGCGCTCTGTCACCCTCCATCCCCGCTTGAGCGAGGTCATGAGCAGCTCGGCCGTCTGGTATTGGTCCTGCTCGAGCCGGCCTTTCACGTCCTCCAGCATCGCCGCCCGCAAGGCCCGGAAGCCGTTGGATGTGTCGGTGAGATGGGCGCCGGTCAACAGATTCATCAGCGCAGCGAAGAACACCACGCCGAATTGACGGTAGCGGTCCCCCGTCTTGTCCACGCCCAGGCGCCGGGAGGCCACAACGAAGTCGGCCTCGTCAGCCACTAGCGGCTCGAGCAGCCCGGGCATCTCGGCCGGGTCGTTCTGGCCGTCGGCGTCAAATGTCACCACGTACCGGGCCCCCAGGGCCACACAGAGGTCATAGCCGACACGTAGCGCCACCCCGTGACCCAGGTTCACCGGGAACACGAAGGTCACTGCCCCGCCTTCCATGGCGACACGGGCAGTCTCGTCCTCGCCGCCGTCGACGATCACAAGAGGTGTGACGTCCAGCCCGCATGCCACCTTCGGCACGCGCCTGAGCACGTCGCCGATGTTGGCCTCCTCCTCGTAGGCGCAGATCAAACCCACGACCGGCGTCAGCGCCAGGTCGCGGTAACGCTCGTCGAAGCTCTGCCGCCCGAGGTCGATGACCAGCCGCTGGAGCGCCCGCAGACGAGTTTCTTGGTGGTCCGAGATGTTTCGCATGCCTGGAGCTCCTGGAGTTCGAGGGTCGCGGGAGTGGTGAAGACTTCGCGCGACGTGGGTTCCAAGATAGTGCCCTTGGGCTCTTGCGAGCTCTGGCGGTGCCACGAGACCGAGGCCCGACGTCCCGCTTGACCGGCGCGAAGTCGGCCATGGGGCAAGCCGTGTCAGAGACACTCGGCAGTGCCCATGACCACGGCGCCCGACGGCCCGTACCGTCGTAGCTCGCAACGGCGGGCCGCTTGTGCCAAACTTGCCATCCTGATGGAGGCCGGTCGAGACGCTGTCGGTCACGTCCGGGCAGCCTTTTCCCTCCTGAACCTCCCGGCCGCCGGTTCCCCGTGCACCTGGCCAGGGCGCGCAATTGGCCTACCACCGAGGCCAGCCGGGCGAGCATCGGACCGGGTACGGTGACAGGGGTGTCTGCGCCGTCTCGAGAGCGCGTCGCGCGTTGGTGGCAACGCCGTTGCACCGACGTGTTCGGCCTCTCGGCAATCCTGGGCTTCGTCCTGGCTTACGTGTCGCCGGCATTCAAGGACGGCGGGAGCTTCGGAAGCTTCGACACGGTCATCTCGTTCAGCTCACTCGGCACCGGCGCATACCCTGGCGCGCCGCACAATGTGCTGAACGGCGACTCGGTCACCTTGATGGTGCCCTTCAACACCTTCGACTGGAGGGCGATCCACCATCTCCAGTTCCCGCTCTGGAACGACCTGAGCCTGCTCGGGCTGAACCAGTTCCTCAACTTCCAGTCCGGCGTCTTGAGCCTGCCCGATCTTGTGAGCTATCTCGCCCCGCTGCGGTACGCGTTCCTCGTCGTCGTGGCGATGAGGCTGCTCATCGCCGGGACCGGTGCCTACGTGCTGTGCCGCGTGCTCGGCCTGCGACCGCTCGCCTCGGCGCTGGGCGGGGTCACATTCATGCTGTCGGGCGCGTTCGCAGGATGGCTCACGTGGCCCCTGTCGGACGTGGTGGCCTGGCTCGGCTGGATCGCGGCGCTCGCGATCCTCGCTTACCGCTGGAAGACAAGGCGCTCCTACGTGGTCCTGCTGGCGTTGTCGGTCGCCTTCTGCGTGTACGGGGGGTTCCCCGAGGCGTACTTCTTCGTCGCCGCGGCGCTGGTGACCTTCTTCGTGGTGCTGGCGGTGCTGGCACTCCTGGCCAGGCGGCGGCTGTCGCTCTCGGGCGTCGTGCGAGTCGCCATCGGGGTCATCGCGGGAGGCGTGCTCTCGGCACCGTTGTGGCTCCCGGGACTCCAGGCGGTGAAGGGAAGTCACCGCGGGACACTGTCAGGTTTCGCGGGCCTCGATGCGCGCGCTCTCGCCCTGCTCGTCGCGCCGGGGTACTACGGGCTGCCGATCAATGGAAGCCAGTACTTCTACCCGAGGGGTAACTACTACGAGACGGTCGTCTACGTCGGGGTCATCGCGCTCGTCCTGGCCGGGGCTGCAGTGCTGCGCTGGTGGCGGCACCCGACGGTTGTCGCTCTGGCCGCCATGGTAGTGGTCGCCATGTTGATCTCCTACCAGACGAGGTCGTTCCATGTCGTATACACCCTCCTGAAGCACTCGGGCCTGGACAGCCTGCCGATCAGCCGGATGCGCGCGATCGTCGGTTTGCCGCTCGGCGTGCTGTCAGCGTTGGGGCTCGAGACTCTGCTTCGCGCGCGGGGCGAGCGCCGTATGTTGATCACGTACTGGGTCATGAGCGCGATCGTGGCCGCGTTCGTCGCCTTCCTGTGGTATCGGGCCTTCAGCGGCAGGCTCCCCGCGGTGCGTCACGAGCTCAGGCTCGACAGCCTCCTGTGGCCGATCGGGCTAGTCGCGGCATGCGTTCTGGCCGGCATCTTGTTCCTGTTCGCACGCAGGTTCGCGCGCCGGCGCTCCGCCCGGCGGATCGTTGTCGCAGGAGCAGTCGTGCTCTTCGGCGCAGAGACGGCCTTCCTTCTGTTCTCCGGAGTCGGGATCAACACCTACAGCAACAGCTTCTTCCCGGTCACGCCCGCAATTGCGCGGCTGAAGACGGTCGTGGGCTCTGGTCTGGTCGGGTTGGACACCGGAACGCCGACCCAGTCGCAGACGATCGAGCCTGTCGGCTTCTACCCGAACGCAAACCTCGGCTACGGGGTCGCCGAGTATGCGGGCCACGATCCGGTGATCCCGCAGGTGTACTTCACGAGCCGGGGCGGAATGTCCTATATCGAGCCCGACGTCGACTCCGCCGCGCTCGCCCGCGAGTACGGGATCGCGTGGATCCTGCAGGAGCCGGGGACTTCGCTGCCAGCGCCACCCGGCACCCGCTATGCCGGGTCGTTCGCAGGTGAGCGCCTCTACGCAGTTCCCGGCGCCACGCGCTTCTCCTTGGTCGCCAGAGGCGGCTCGGGCGCATCGCGGCCGGTGTCTTCCATAAGACATCCCGTGACGAGCAGCTGGACACTCACGATCGACGCTTCGGCACCAAGCCAGCTGGTCATGCGTGTGACCGACCTACCCGGGTGGCACGCCACGATCGACGGGCGCACATTGGCACTGTCGCGCTACAGGGGCCTCATGCTGGAGGCGGCGGTCCCCGCCGGCCCTCACCTCATCCACCTCTGGTACCTGCCGGAGCGGCTGGTCATCGGGACCTGGCTTGCTCTGGCCACCCTCGCCGCTCTGCTCGCGTGGGTGATCTGGCCGCTTGCCTGGCGCAGGCCGCGACCCGAGCTGGTGCGTACGGACCTCGGCGAGTCGTTCGCCCCGGTGTTCGAGGCGGCCGAGGTCGCGCGCCGCCAGCGCGCCGCTCCGAGGACCCTACCCAAGGCGCTCAGCCAAAGGAGGCTGCCCAGGGCGCTCAGTCCAAGGAGGCTGCGCAAGGTGCCCAGTCCAAACTCGGGCGGAGACGACCGGCGCGGGCCGGAGTCGGGTACGCGCAGCGATCCCTCGGGCCCGCCGACCTGATGCCCTGACTCAAGGCGTCAGGGCCGCCCCTTGGAGTCCCTTGGCGTGGCGCGTGCCCCGGCGATGCGGGCTTCGAGCTCGGCGATGCGGCGGTCCCTGACGCGGATCTGCTCCTCCTGGCGGCCGACGAAAGTCTCGAGCTCTGCCACATGCGAGCTCCGCGCGTTCAGCTCCGCCTCGAGATGACGAACATACCCCTCGACACGGTTGAGGTTCTCCGACACGAAGTTGTCCAGCACGCTCGCAGGCGCGAGCAACGGCACGAGATCTGGCTCCTCCGAGCGCGCATAGAACCGGTTGATCCCGTCGAACGAAGCGAAGAGATATCCGGCCGCCAGGAGCTGTGGCTCCCAGCGCGAGTGCGTCTGCTGGTACGACCAGGGATCGGTTGCCTCCACGACGACCACCCTCGGACGCCACCGCGACCAGTCATTGCCCGACAGCACTTCGGGCTCGGCGCCCTCCACGTCGACTTTGAGGAACGAGACCTCCCCGGAGCAGTGCTCGTCGAGGACATCTGCCAGCGTGCGGAGCCTGACGACGCGCTCCCGCACCGGCCGACCGGCTCGGACGTACCCGGCGCCCACCTCCGCATCTGTGCTCGAGAGGCCCCGTTCGTCACCGACGACGTAGAGGGTGACCTCGCCCGCGGCACTCCCGAGCGCCGCCTCGACCACGATGTCGCGCGGCCGAGCCCGGCGAAGTTCCGCCGCCTCCTCGGCGAGAGGCTCGATATCGATGCCGCTCCAGCCTGCGTCGTAGAAGTGCCTCGTCACCGAGCTCAAGTAGGGAGAGGAAGCTCCGACATCCACATACTGGCCGACACCGACGCGGCCACGGCAGAGAGCCCTGTGCAGGACGACGTCCTCGGCGCTCGCTGCATACGACACCATCCGTTCGGGACTGGAACCTCCCGGGCGGATCTTTGTTCGCGTGTTCTCCGGCCGGTCAGCTCTCACGCCAGGCCATCATCCTTTGAGCCCAGCTGCGTGCGAAACGGTAGAGCGCCGGCCTCGTGGCAACGCGCCGCACCATGCCGTCCACGACGCGGTAGGCGGTTCTGGCACGAATCGCTTCAACCTCGTTCTGCGCGTACCGCACAGCGCCCACGTGGTAGTCCAGCTGGCGTTCCAGTTCGAGGGCGTACGCGATGCGGACCTCCAGATCTCGCTTCAGGTACCCCATCTCGGTCTCGAGGGCGTCCACTCGCTCGACCCACTCTCGCAGGCGGAGCTCCAGCTCCTCCACGACCTCGTCATTGGCTTGTCCCTCGTGTGAGACACGCGACCGCGCGCGAGCCAGATCGTCGGTCTCGTTGGCGTGCTGGAGCTTGGGCCGGGCTCCGTCCTCGGAGCGTCCGTCACGCGCGAGCTCCCGGCCGGTGACCGGCCGTTTGGGATCTGGCAGCTTTCTCATGTGGCCGCCCTCCGTTCAGGTCGCGATCCTAATGCCCCGGGGTCGCCCAAGACCTCTGCCAGGATAGAGCCCCAGCTGACACAGGACCCTTCGGATCGGCGCAGCGCGTCCAGCGCCTCGATCTCGGCGCGTCGTTGTTCCCAGGCCACGCGATCAGTGAGCAACGAGGTGAGCGCGAGCGCGAAATCCCTGGCATCGTCGGCGACACACAGTGCAGCGGTACCCCGAAGATCGATGCCTTCGGCACCGACGCTCGTGGCCACCGTCGGCACACCGTACTGGAGCGCCTCGACGGTCTTGATCTTCACGCCTGCCCCGTACCTGAGCGGCACGATGCAGGCACGGGTCCGGCCGTAGAAGTCCGCGATGTTGCCTATGTGACCCTCGAAGGAGATGCCACGACCCCCAACTTCGAGCGCCGCCTGCGGTGGTGCGCTGCCGGAAACGCGGATTGTGACCCAAGGCAACCGGGCCAGGACGACCGGCAGCACCTCTCGCACGAACCATAGAAGTCCGTCAACGTTCGGCGACTCCGGCCCGGCCAACCAACCCGCCACCAAGAACGCGTCAGAGCGCGCAGAGAACCCTGCCGGGGTGAGCGCCGGTTCGCTGAGCCAGGGCTCCAGGACAAACGGCTCGCGTGCACCGAGCGCGCTGAGCGCGGCCGCTTCGTCGCTGGACACGCAAACGATCGTGTCCACTGCGCGCGCGATCTCCGCTTCGATCGCGCGGGAGTCGTCAGCGGCGTTGCACAAGGCCTCGCGAGCAGAGTCGGAGCCGGCCAACTCGGCCTGCGCCTCCAGACGGCGATAGAACAACGCCTCCGCGTCGTAGCACAGGTGCGCCTCCGGTTGCAGCTCACGGACCATCCACCCATAGCGCTTGAAGTTGTGCGGGCGCGAGACAATCACCGCCTCGTAGCGCACTGTGCGCCGACGTAGGTGCTCGGCGAGCGGCTCGGTCACAACCCCGACACCCAACGCTCCCAGCGCGTCGACGTCGCCGTCGTCGGTGGCCGTCGGAAAGACCGAGACCCGATAGCCGGCTCTTGATATGTCTCGCACGACGTCGAACATCCGCGAGTAACCAGAGCCGAGTCGCAAGTCGGGCAGCCGGTCGTCGATCACCAGCACCCGTGGCGGTGATCCCATGGCAAGATGGATCGCCTCTTCGACGGAGTCCTCGTCGATCGCAACCGCATGCGTTGGCCCCTCGAACACCTCCGGCCATCGCTCCATCAGCTTCGTCCGATGCGTAAGGCAGAGGAACTCCTTGAAGCGTTGGGTCGAGCTCCTCGACTCGAAATGGCGGACGACCGAGCGGGGCTCGTAGAGCACCACCTCCCCGCGCTGGGCAATCTTGAGGCAGAAGTCGACATCCTCGTAGTAGGCGGGGAAATAGCCCTCGTCGAGACCTCCAAGCTCGTTGAAAGTCTCGCGACGGACCAGGAGTGACAACGCACTGCAATATTCCACACGCCGGCGAAATCGCAACGAGACAGCGTCCCCGGGCAGATCACGACCTACGCCAAAGCTCCCGCCGTCCTGCCAGATGATCGAGCCTGCCTCCTGCAAGGTCCCGTCCGAGAGCAGGACGCGGCCGCCGACCGCACCCACTCCAGGAACTTCGCCTGCCTCTACGAGAGGTGGCAACCAGCCCGGTTGAGGCTCGGCGTCATCGTTCAAGAGAACCAGATAGGTTCCGCGCGCTTTGCGCGCACCCAGGTTGCAGCCGCCGGCAAAGCCCCGGTTGACTCGGGACCGGACAATGGTGACACCTCGCGTCCCAAACGCGAGGTCATTCGAGACGCTTGGCGCGAGACCGTTCTCGACCACGATCACCTCGAACGGCACGTCCTTGGTGTTCGCGGCCAGGGCACGCAGGCATCCCAGCAGGTCCGGCGCAGCACCTGTCGCGACGATGATCACCGAGACAAGCGGGTCCGGCGGCGGGCTGAACTCGACTATTCCACCCGATGTCGACTGCACACGCTGCTCCTTCACGGCGAGTACGCGACTCGCTATTGACCTAGCCGTTGTTGTAGCACAACTTCTCTGCCCATCTGAACTTGGCCCGAGCGTCCAGATTGGTCGACGGTGCGGACCGAGCCGCCGCGCGATGGTGGATCCAGAACCCCCCGCGCAGGGCTTGGATCGCCGGTGCGTGAATATCGTGGGTGAAGGCCGCATTCGCCTGACCCTGTCGAGCACTCCGGAGCTCGTCCTGGTCCCGATCAGACGGCATGGCGCGCGAAGTACTTGAGGATGATCAACCACGCGTGAAGCGCGGCCGTCCCCTGGCGTATGACCGTGGTCCGGGCAAGGACGGGCTGATAAGGCCCGAGGGCCAGGAGCGCGGCCTCGAACTGGGCGCCCGTTGTGCTGAGCAGGAGCAGATCTGCTGGCCGCCTGCTGTTGAGTGTCGCCGCATCTGACGCACTGAGGACGGGGAGACCGGTCGGTAAGAAGTTGAAGCCGCCGTGATACATACCGATCGGCCCCATGAGCTCGCCGACCTGTTCACCGGGCAACCACATCAACAGCTGCTCGCCGGGATAGGCGGCGTTGCCCACGAACGAAGGGAGGTCCGCGCTGATCTGGTACCAGTCGACCAGGAGGCTGGCGCTGCCGCCGAGAGCGCCTTCATATGAGGCAGACGGGTCCTGCTTGATGGCGAGGCCCGTCAAGGCCGGGAGCGGAGGGCTTGGCGCGACCGTGAGAACGAGCAGGGACCCCGTCACGGCGATGACGGCCGTCGCCACTGGCAAGACGCGCCTGCCTCGGGAAGCCGAGTGCGCTGTGCGCCGACGGGTGCCCAGTCGCATCATCACGGCCACAACGACCGGGACCGCGGCCAAGGCCGCGCCGGCCGGCACCCACCCGAATGCCGGTACGTGCGGGTCGGCCTCGTACGCGAGCGGGACGGCGACGAGGAGAACCGCCGGGAGCCAACGCGCCAGGCGGCGGGTCGACAGCGGCCGGCAGATCTCGGCGAGGGTCACGGCCAGGGCCAGGCAGACCACGCCCCAGAGAGTCGAGGAGAAGTAGTGCATCTCGAGTGTCTCTACGTGGTAGAAGAACTGCAGGTAGGCGAAGACGGCGAACTGGGCGGTGCATGCGAGACCGACGAACGCTTGGGCAGTGGGGACCGCGCGCAAGCTTCGTGCGAAGGTGACCCAGAACGCGACGATGACCGCAGGAGGGACCAACAGGTACGCGTCGTAGGGAGCCCAGCGCCAGTTCACGGAGTGAAACAGCCGTATCTGATCCGGCTGGTTCAGGTAGGCCATGGCGGCGAGCGTCGGCCGGATGAAGTCGAACTGGCCGAAGATGCGGGCCGAAGCGACCATGAGCAGCAGTGTCACCAAGACAGCGATCCCCGCCAGGAGGATGCCGTCTCTGAGGAGATGTCGCCGGGCCCGCACGAGGCGCACAGCGGCGTACACGGCGACGGTGGTGGTGGCGAGCACGGCACCCATTCCGTGGGACCAGATCGCCAGTGTCAGCAGCACGCCCGCCAGGCCGAGCCAAGCCGAACGCCACCGGTCCCGGCAAGGCATCGCGAGGCAAGCGACGGCTCCGGCTACATAGGAGACCACGGCCGAGTCGGGGTAGTCGGTACCCCAGGCGGTGATGACGACGGGCGAACTGAGCAGGGCGACGATAGCCAGCGCGCCGGCGGGGATGCCATAGAGCCGCCTGAGCAGCAGGTAGGCGGGCACTATGGCTATCAGGGCGAAGAGGTAGCGCGTGGCGAAGAAGCCGGGGACGGCACCGAAGGCGAGATAGGCGAGACGGGCGAGAACGAGGAATCCCACCTGGGTGCTCTCACGCAGTCGCGCAGTCGAAGCAAACGTGGCCCCATAGCGGACGAACATCTCGCGCGGATCGACGATGTAGATGGTGTGCATGCTGGGGTCGGGCAATCCGAGTGGCGACATGGCGCGGATCCTCAACACGAAGAAGGCGACGAGCGGCGAGAGCGCGACGGCGGCGCCCTCGCAGACAAGCGGCCAGCGGTGGCGCCCCGGCACGCGCCCGGCGAAGCTCGACCCGGCAGTGGGGCCACTGGTGACGAGCACCGGATGACCCTACCAAGTCACGCCGTCCCCGGAATTTCGAGCTCCGACACCGTGTGGCTACACTCGCAGCGTGCTCAACGGGAAGCAGATCACCGCAGTGCTTCCCGCTTACAACGCCGGCGAGACACTGCAGCGGACGGTCGACGAGCTCGACCGCGCCGTGATCGACAACGTCCTGCTCGTCGATGACGCGAGCACCGACAACACAATGCAGCAAGCAGAGCGCCTCGGCCTCGTCTCGATTCGACACGACAAGAACCGGGGCTACGGTGCGAATCAGAAGAGCTGTTACAGGGCAGCACTGGATCTCGGCGCCGATATCGTCGTGATGCTCCATCCCGACTACCAGTACTCGCCGCTCCTCGTGCCCGCCCTGGCAGCGATGATCGCCTACGGAGAGTATGACTTCGTCCTCGGGTCGCGCATCCTTGCGCAGAATTCGATCGCCCGCGGGATGCCGGCCTACAAGTACGTGGCCAACAGGTTCCTCACACTCTGCGAGAACCTGGTATTACGCCAAAAGCTCTCCGAGTACCACACGGGCCTGCGGGCCTACAGCAGAGGATTGCTGGAGGCCCTGCCCTTCGAGCGGAACTCCGACGACTTCGTCTTCGACAACCAGATGATCGCTCAGGCGGTCGCCTTCGGGGCGAACATCGGCGAGCTGTCCTGTCCGACCCGCTATGCGGCGGATTCGTCTTCGATCAATTTCAGAAGAAGCGTCCGCTACGGCATCGGTGTGCTGCGAACTACCGCTCAGTACCGGTTGCACGTCAGTGGCATCCGACGCTACGGGTTCCTCGATTTTGCACCCCGCGCAGCACCGACCGCAGTCGGTTAGAGGATTCAGCTCCGCCACGCGCGAGCTTGCCGGAGTTCGGCAGCCGCGATCTCGTGCCGTCAGGTGCGCCGGGAAGCAAGGCCAGAGGTTCGTTCATGGAGCTGGGTCAGAACCAGCACCGTGAAGCTCACGAAGAAGACCGCTTCCACCACGCTCCCCAGTCTGTTCAGCAGGTAGGCCAAGCCCAGGATCGGGTATGCGGCCCACGCGCCTGTGCCTAGAGCTCGATAGAGCTTGGCGTTGCGGGTCTTCTTGCTGCGTGTCCGCCGGTAGGCGTAGAAGAGGGCGAGCGTGATGCCCCCGAACTCGAGAATGCCACCGACAACGTGCATGTACTGCTCGAGGGGAAGCTGGAGCCTCAACTCCCTGCTCCGGCAGGCGGCGTTGATCCCGTCAGCGCAGATCTCTGGAAACACCCCACCGAACGCTCCCGCAGCGGCAAAGACCATCATGGCCCACCATTCGCTTCGGCCGCCCGGGATCGTCGCGCTCCCCGCCGCCAAGAAAGCCCCCAAGAGGAGCAACCCGGAGACAAGGTCGGCGTGCTGCATCGCCGTCGCGAAGGGCTGACCGGTTACCTCGAGGTCGCTGAAGAGCTCGTTGGGCGAGAGCATGAGGCCGGGCTTGAGCGGAACAAGAACCCACCAGTTGTACAGGAGCAGCCCGGCAATCCCGAGGCTCCACGCCAGCACCGGGCGGGTGAGCGGCCGACCCGGCACACAGCGGGAGCGAGGCCTACCTCGGGCGCGCCCGGTCAGACCGTCTCCACGAAGGCCTCGGTGAACTGGCTCTGGTACAGCGCGGCGTAGAAGCCCTGGCGGGCGATGAGCTCGGCGTGGCTGCCCTGCTCGACAATCCGACCGGCGTCCATGACGACGATCGTGTCCGCGTTGCGGATGGTCGAGAGGCGGTGAGCGATGACGAAGCTCGTCCGGCCGTGCCGCAACCGGGCCATCGCTTGTTGGATTAGGACCTCAGTGCGCGTGTCGACGCTGCTCGTCGCCTCATCGAGGATGAGGATCGTGGGGTTCGCGACGAACGCACGAGCGATGGTGATGAGCTGCTTCTGGCCCGCCGAGATGTTGGAGGCGTCCTCGTCCACCACGGTGTCGTACCCCTCCGGCTGGGTCCGCACGAAGTGATCGACGTGCGCGGCCTCGGCGGCGGCAATTACCTCCTCGCTCGTGGCGCCTTCGCGCCCGTATGCGATGTTGTCCCGGATCGTCCCGGTGAACAGCCAGGTGTCCTGAAGAACCATGCCGAATGTCCCCCTCACGTCGTCACGGACGAGGTTGCGCGCATCTATGCCATCGAGCAGGACGCGTCCCGAGTCGATCTCGTAGAAGCGCATGAGAAGGTTGACGACCGTCGTCTTGCCCGCACCGGTGGGGCCGACGATCGCGACGGTCTGACCCGGTGAGACCGAAAGGCTGAAGTCTGTGATCAGTGCCTGCTCGGGCTCGTACTGGAAGCCCACGTGCACGAGATCCACCCGCCCGTCCGGGTCGAGGAGCCGTGCCGGCTGCGGACAGTCCGGCTCCTCCTCCTCGGCATCCAGCAGCGCGAAGACCCGCTCGGCGGAGGCAACCCCCGACTGCAAGAGGTTCATCTGGCTTGCCACTTGGGTGATCGGCATCGTGAACTGGCGCGAGTACTGGATGAAAGCCTGCACGTCCCCGAGCGAGAGCGCTCCCGACGCGACGCGGTACCCGCCGATGACCGCTATCACCACGTAGTTCAAGTTGGCAAGGAACTGCATCGCTGGCTGGATCACGCCGGAAAGGAACTGCGCGCGAAAACTCGCCTCGTACAGGGGCTCGTTCTGGCGGTCGAACTCCTCTATGGACGCGTCGCTCCGCCCGAATATCTGCACCAGAGCATGACCGGTGTACATCTCTTCCACGTGGCCGTTCAGCGCTCCTGTCCGCTCCCACTGCGCGGCGAACTGCACCTGGGAACGACGAGCGACAAAGAACGTCACGATGATCGACAGTGGAATGGTTATGAGCGAGACGCCCGCCAGCAGCGGGCTGATCCAGAACATCATCGCGATCACACCGAGAATCGTCAGCCCCGAGCTGAGCAGCTGGCTCAAGCCCTGCTGGAGCGTCGTGGTCACGTTGTCGATGTCGTTGGTGACGCGGCTCAGGATGTCGCCGTGGGAGTGCCGGTCGAAGTACCGCAACGGCAGCCGGGCGAGCTTGGACTCCACGTCCTCGCGCATGCGGTACACGGTTCGCTGCGCGACCCCTGCCATCACGTAGCCCTGGGCCCAGTTCAGCATCGCTCCAAAGACGTAGACGAGCGCGGCGAGGCCGAGCAACGTGCCGAGATGGCCGAAATCGACCCCCGATCCGGGAGTGATCGACATTCCCTTGATCATGTCGGCTAGCTGTCCTTCGCCCTTCGAGCGCAAGAGGGCGATGACCTGCTGTTTGGACATCCCTGCTGGCAAGCGCTTTCCTATGACCCCGTTGAACAGGACATCGGTCGCGCTGCCGAGGATCTTCGGACCGAACACAGTGAACGCCACGCTCGCGGAGGTCATTACGATCACGAAAGCGATGCGGATCCTCTCAGGCCTCAGTCGTCGCCCGAGACGCCGCACGGTGTTGCGGAAGTCCTTGGGCCGCTCGACCGGCATGGACATCCCCGGTCGGCCTGGTCCGCCGAAGCCTCGTCCCGAGCCTGGTCGCTGCCGCGCGGCGGGTGTGCTCATGCGGCTTCCTCACCGAGCTGGGAGGTGACGATCTCCCTATACTCGGCACAGCTCGAGAGGAGCTCCTCGTGCCGCCCGATCCCCACGACCCGCCCGTCGTCGAGCACGATGATCCGGTCGGCGTGCAGGATCGTGCTGACACGCTGCGCCACGATCAGCACGGTTGCGTCCGTGGTCTCGGATCTGAGGGCTCCGCGGAGCTTCGCGTCGGTGGCTGCGTCCAGCGCGGAGAAACAGTCGTCGAACAGGTAGATGGCCGGCCGCTTCACCAGCGCCCGTGCGATGGACAACCGCTGGCGCTGGCCACCGGACACGTTCGTGCCGCCCTGGGTGATCTCCGCCTCCAGGCCGCCCGGCATTGCGGAGACGAAATCGCTCGCCTGGGCGACCCCGAGTGCCTGCCACAGCTCTTCGTCGGTGGCATCGGGCCGGCCGAAACGCAGGTTCTCCGCCACTGTGCCACTGAACAGGTACGCCTGCTGCGGCACCATGCCAATCTTCGCCCAGAGGGCGCCCCGGGCCTGGTCCGCTACGTTGACCCCGTCGACGAGCACGGCGCCGCTCGTGACGTCGAACAAGCGAGGGATGAGGTTGAGAAGCGTGGTCTTGCCCGAGCCTGTGCCACCGATGATCGCTGTGGTCTCGCCTGGTAGCAGCGAGAACGACAGGCCGTGCAGCACCGGTTCCTCGCCCCCCGGGTACCCGAAGACGACATCTCTCAGCTCTACCAGTCCCGCCGAGGTCGTGGGGACGACGGCGTCTGCAGGGTCCTGGACCGAAGGCTCAGCGCGCAGCACCTCCTCGATGCGGTCGGCGCTGGCGACTGCCCGAGGTAGGAGGATCACCATCATCACGGCGATCATCACGGACATGAGGATCTGCAGGATGTAGCTGAGGAAAGCCGTGAGGTTGCCGATCGGCATGCTCCCGCTGGCGATCAGGTGGCCGCCGAACCAGAGCACCGCGACGCACGACAGGTTCATCACCCCCATGACAGTTGGCAGCGCCAGCGCGAACATGCGGTTCACCCTGAGCCCTGTGGTGGTCAGCGCCCCGTTCGCGTCCGCGAATCGCTGCTGTTCCTGGCCGGTACGGATGAACGCGCGGATCACCCGCACCCCGGTGATCTGCTCGCGAAGAACGAGGTTGACCCGGTCGATCCTGGACTGCATCGACCTGAACAACGGGACCGCCTTGGACATCAGGATCAAGATCACGACGAGCATGACCGGAACGACGACCACGAGGAGTGTCGAGAGCCTCACGTCTTCCTTCAGCGCCATGATCACGCCGCCGACGCACATGATCGGGGCCAGCACCATGATCGTCAGAGCCATCTGTAAGAACAGCTGGATCTGCTGGACGTCGTTGGTGTTGCGCGTGATGAGCGAGGGCGTCCCGAAGTGGTTGATCTCCTGTGCCGAGAATCGCTGCACCGACTTGAAGACGGCACCACGGATGTCCCGGCCTAGACCCATCGAGACCTTCGAGGCGAAGTACACAGCCACCATCGACATTGCCCCCACTACGAGCGTGATGCCGAGCATCCAAGCGCCCGTCGTCCAGATGTAGTGGATGTCGCCCTTCTCGATGCCGTTGTTGATGATGTCCGCAGTGAGATTGGGCAAGTAGAGGTTTGCGACTGCCTGCACGACCAGCAGCGTGACGACCAGGCACACCTGACGGGTGTACCGACGGAGGTAGCGTCGCACGAGGGCGATCAGCATCGGCTGTTCCCGCTTCGCGCCGCCGGGCAGGTCGCGGAACCAGCCCCAAGGTGACGTCGAGATCGTGCATGGGCGGCCGACGGATCGGCGGCAGGCTCAGCTGCCACGCGCGTCTTCCGAGTCACGCTCCAATGAGGCCGCGAACCGTCCGAGCATCGATGCGAAGGCTGCTAGGTCCACGTCGTCCCAGCCCTCGAGCAGACGTTCGAACCAAGCCCGCCGGGCCCTCGACACCCGCTCGAGCGTCCGTCGCCCGGCCGGAGTCAGCCGGATGCGGGTGGCGCGGTGGTCATCGGCATCCGCGTGGCGGGCCACCAGTCCACCCCGCTCGAGCTGCTGGATCTTGCGCGTGACCGTCGGCGTGTCGACACCGAGCAGGTCGGCCAGCCCCGTCACCCGCAAGGAGTCCCCATGTACCTGGAGCTTGTGGAGCAGGGCCGCCCCGGCGCGGTCAAGCCGGACGCCCGCCGTTTGGAGCAGGCGCTCGTGGACACGGACCTGGCCCATGGAGCGGACCACAGTTCCGAACGCGGCTTGGATCTGGCCGACCGATCCGTCGGCGAGCTTCCGCCCGCCGCCTCCGCGACCCATACTAGTTACTTGCGGCACGTAAATATTATAGGCGGCTCCGTCGGAGCCGCACCAGCCAGGCTCCCGAGGCGCTGGCGGTCGCTGTTGGCAGCGGCGCGGGCGCCCGATTGCTTCATGGGCCGTCGCGGGCGGGGCCTTCCAGGAGATAGGCCACGACGTCCGCTGCCCTGTAGCTGTCGCGACCTGCGCCGACCAGCTTCGGGAGGAACGAGAGGTCCTGTCCGATTGTCGCGAGGGGGGGCTCTACGGTTCCGTCGCGGTGGCGCTGACCCAGCCCGATAGCCGCGATCAGCCCGTTGCACACGCAACGTCGCCCGATCGTGTCCTCCATCTTCCCGCCCTTGCGCACGTAGGCCGAAGCCGGCTCGGCGGGGCAACGGTACCCGATCTCACCGTCTTGACCGCAGTAGGGAACCCGTAGATAGCCGGCCTCGCACACCCGCCGCCGCTCGGCGTAGACCTCAGGCACCGCGATAGTCCCCGGCAGGTCGGCCACCTTGAAAGGAAAGCCGGTGGGCGAGGCCAACGAATCGGTGCGCACGTGCAGGGTCCCGGAAAGGGCGTTCTCGATGAAGGCACGTTTCAACGAGGCGTCGAAACCCGACTCCTCGCAGAGGGCGAACGCGGATCCGACCTGGATACCGGTTGCCCCGACCTCAAGGGCGTGTGCGAGCGACTCTGGGCTCGCGTAGGCACCGGCAAGCCAGTAAGGCAGCCCCAACGTCGCCAACTTCTCCAAATCGACCACGTCACGAGGCCCGTAAACCGGCTGACCCTCCTCGTCAAAGCTGACCGGACCACGAGGCGGAGCATTGTGGCCGCCTGCCACGGCCCCTTCCACCACGAACCCGTCAGGGCACGTGCGGGCATCGCGAGCGAGATAGGAGGCCAGCACATGCGAAGCGACTATGGCGAGGAACTTCGGCCGACGCAGCTCCGCTCTCGCACCAGAGATCGATTCTGGGCGCACTGCGACGCCGAACCGGGCAGCCCCTGCACCGAGCACGTCGACGGCGATCTCACCGGAACGCCCCGCGGCGAGCGAATCAAGCAGACCGGGGAGCTCGGCGGGGATGCCGGCGCCGACCAGCACGTAGTCGACTCCCGCGAGCATGGCGCCGTAAGCCGCCGCCGGGGTGGCCATCTGAATCTTCTCCAGGTAGTTGACCCCGACCAGGCCTTCGTGGCCCTCCTTGGATAGGAATACCTCCACGAAGTTTGCCGCGATGATGAGATCGGTGGCCTGCCGGCCCGGATCCAGCGACAGGCGCGGTACAAGGCGGAACGGCTTTCCGGGATCGATGCCGCCTTCCACGAAGTAGCGGCCCAGGATCTCCTCGGAGGCCTCGGCATGCGGGAAGCTCGCCAGCGCCCGGCGGATGTGACCTCCCGGGTCTCCCAGCTGGAGACGGCGGGCGAGAAGGGTGTCCAGCGCCACCCCCGAGACCACACCGAGCTGGCCCGTAAGCGCAACCGCCCGTACCAGGGGCCACCCGGAGACGCCGACACCCATGCCGCCCTGGATGATCGCGGGCCAGTCGCTCGCCGCCCGCGTGCTGGTCAACGTCGGTCCTCGGCCAGGGCTCCATGCGCGCAACACCGGTCTCGGAGCCTTCGATAGCCGTCACTGACTTGCATGGCCGCGGTCGGTCCTTCGATACCGCGAGAGACTAGTTGACACCGGCCCCGGTCCCGTCCCCGGCGTGCACCTATGAGAGGAACACACAGCTCTCGCGGCTTCTTCGAACGACGGAGCCGGTCCTGTCGGTGCCTACTATTGCCCCATGTCAGCAACCGTCCCGAGCACGAGCTTTGTACCCTATGAAAGGCCCGTACGCGCCGCGTTCGTGGGCCTTGGGCGCATCTACGACCTCAACGTGCGCGCTTACCTTGACAATCCCGACGTCGAGGTCGTGGCGCTTGTCGATCCGAGCGAGGAGCGCTGCGCCCAGCGCCAGGCAGACTTCCCAGCCGCCAGAACATTCGCCTCCGCTGCGGAATTGGCGACGAGTGGTCTCGAGGTCGACGCTGTCGAGGCTCTGCTGCCGATTCCGCTACATGCCGATGTGGTTCCTGAGCTCCTCGGTTACGGCTGGCACGTCAATCTGCAAAAGCCGATTTGCAATGACCTCGCCGGCGCGAAACGGATGCTCGACACGGCGGTGGCCAACGGCCGGCTGCTGCGGGTCATGGAGAACTACATCTTCTACGAACCACTCATGAAGCTCAAGGAGATTGTGGGCTCAGGCGAACTCGGCGAAGTCAGCGGATACCACATGAAGATGGTGGCCAGCGGCCGCGGTGGCTGGGACGTCCCGGGGAGCAGCTACGAGTGGCAGTTCCAGCAGATGCGACGTGGCCGCGGCATCCTCGTGTTCGATGACGGCTGGCACAAGCTGTCGACGGCGATCTGGCTGTTCGGTCCAATCAAGCAGGTGCGGGCATGGGTGGGCACCACCGAAGTCGTGCCCGGCATCGAGATCGACGCACCCACCACGCTGGTGTGGGAACACCACAATGGGGTTCGCGGCGTTTGGGACGTCACCCTGGCGATCGACATGTACCTGCGTTCCGACTACTACACCAATGACGAACGCTGGGAGATCACCGGCCGCCGCGGCTACGCGCGGGTCAACCGATGCACCGGCCGCGGGATCCAACAGCCGAGCCTGGAGGTCTACCTCGACGGGGAGATGCGCTCCTACCACGCGCTCGATGACGATTGGGCCAGCAGCTTTCGGGATTCGGGCCGCCATTGGCTGCGCTGGCTCCACACGGGCGAGGGCCCGATGCTGTGGAATGCCGACGAAGCCGTCAACATATTGCGTTTTGCACTGGCCGCATACGCGAGCAGTGCAGCGGGTGGCATCGGCGTGGACCCGGCTTCGCTCAGTTGACCCTCCGACTGCTCGACCGTGCCCGTCCCAGAAGACCTCCGCTCGCGCGCTGTCCCGGCGCGTCAACGGTCCGGTCCCGGGCCAAACGGGAGATCAACCAGGCCTAGGTTCACGAGCGGGGCCCAGTCGAGTAGCCCTTCCTGTCGGCATGCACCGATCGTCGCAGCAGTCCGAACGCACCGGAGATGACATCGAGGCCGTGGTGCACGACAGCAGCGAGGTTGGTATCAGCCTCGAAGAGGATGCTCGGTAAAGACGGACGGAGCATGCGACAAAGCGGGAGCGGCGGCGCTGCTGCTGCTCACTTCCAGCCGCCGCTGGTCATCCTCGCCCGAAACCTGCTCGAGGCTTCGGCGGGCGGGCTCGGGCAGCACGAGACTCAACGAGAAGCCAAGTATCGAGGCAACAGCCGCTACGAGGAGCATGCCTCGCAAGCCGATGTGCCGCTGCAACTGCGGTACCAAGAACACCCCGATGAACGCACCGAGTTTGCCGACTCCCGCAGCGATGCCATGGCCCGTCGTACGCATGCTCACGGGGAACACTTCGGACGGCAAAACAAATGTCGTGGTGTTCGGCCCGAACTCGACGAAGAAGTAGCTGACCCCGAAGACAAGGAGGAACGGCACAACCGTCGCGGTAAGCCGCGGAATTGCGCCGAGGGCGATGAAAGCGACGGCCATGACCGTGAACCCGATCAATTGCAGCCGTTTGTGGCCGATTCTGTCCATGCGCATGACGGCCAAGGCGTAGCCGGGCACCGCGAATACCACGAAGATTGCGAGGGTCCAGGCAAGTTTCGCCTCAAGGGTTGCGTGGGCGTCGACACCCTTCAGGATCGCCGGCAGTGACAAAGTGTTCCCGTAGTAGGCGTAATCGAAGAGGAACCAGCTTCCCGCCGTGCCCACCAAGAGGAGCAGCATCTGCGGATTGCTCAGGAACTCTCGGAAACCCAAGCGCCTCGTGCCCTCGGCTGACACGGCCGAGGTGTCGAAGACGCCTTTGGAGAACGCGGCGGCTTCGCGCGCCGCACGCTCGCCCTCGCCTTGCACACGCGCTTGAAACCTCGGCGATTCCGGCATCTTTGCCCGCAGATAGATCACCGCGGCTGCAGGAACCGCGCCGAGGCCAAGCAACAGTCTCCAGCTGAGAGCCTGGGTAACCCCTGAGGACAACAGGGCCAGGCCCACCAGCGGACCAACCGTGAGCCCGAGCGCCTGCATCGAGAAGACCATGCCGACAAGACGGCCGCGGTCGCGGGTGTTGGAGTACTCGCTCATGAGCACCGCCGAGACCGGGTAGTCGCCACCGATACCGAGGCCCAACACAAGACGTGCCATGACCAGGCACACGAAGTTTGGCGAAAATGCAGAGGCGAGCGCTCCGACGATCATGATGGCCGCGACCAGCGCGTAGACGCTCTTGCGACCGAGGACGTCCGCGATCCTCCCGAACACGAAGGCTCCGGCGACGGCACCCAGGAGAGACGCCCCCGTCACCCAGCTCGCCTCGGTAGTGCTGAGGTGCCATTGGGTCGTCACGATGGCGCCGACCGTGCCGATGACGAACAGGTCGTATGCGTCGGTGAAAAAGCCCATGCCGGAGATGAGGACAACCCGGCGGTGAAATCTGCTCCTCGGCGCCTCGTTGAGGAGGTCGCTGATCGTGACGGGCGCGAGCCCTTCCTTCACGTTCTCAGGTTCGCCAAGCAGCAAGGAGGGTCTCCATCCGGCGGAGTCGTCGCTCCGCTTTCCAGAAATTCACTTTCGCGTCACTTTCGCAACTCGAAATGACTTCTAGACGACATCTAGGTAAACACAAGATGAACACATTGGTAATTCCAGGTGTCACCTGGTTATCGTTCGTCCGTGATGGAGACGTCGTCCGAAGGATCGCCAGTTGATCGCCGGGTCGGGCAGCTCTTCGCTCTCGTGAGCGAATCGCTCGCTAGTGCGACACAGGCTCTGCTGCTCGGGGACATCTCCTTGGGCAGGACGGTCATGGACGGGGACCGGTCGATCGACGAGCTCACGTCGGACGTCGAACGAACTGTCTGGGACCAGATCGACACCGAGTCGCCAACCGGTGACGAGCTGCGCAGGCTGATCGGTATTCTCCAGATCTTGCCGGAACTGGAACGCAGCGCCGATCTGGCTGAGCACATCGCCCAGCGTGCGGTGGCCAACCTCGGCGCCGAGATGAGCCCCCTCAGCCGTGGAATCGTCCAGCGCATGACGGAGGTCGCTCTCGAGATGTGGAAGGCGGCTTCGGACGCGTTCGACGCAGAGATTCCCCCGCTGAGCACCCTGGACGAGGACGACGAGGAGATCGACATCCTTCACGAACGACTGACCGGAGAGGTGGCTCGTGGGATGATGACAACGGCCGTGGCCGCGCAGGTCACGCTTCTCGCCCGGTTCTACGAGCGTCTGGGTGATCACGCCGTGAACCTTGCCAGCCGCATCGCCAGCCTTCCGCCGAAAGCAACCCTCAGCCCTGATCGGCCGGAGGAATAGTCGGCCGCGGGTGCACCCACGCTCGCCTGACCCCGGCCCGGGGCTGCCGACGAGAACCTCCGGGTGAGCGCCAACCGCTAGAGCAAAGTGGTTGAGCGTTCCTGTCTCAGGAAATATAGGTGACCATGCGGCTCAGGGGAGACTCGACTTCGTCAACGCCCTGGGCGGGCGGGCCACTGTGTCCGGGCAACTCCGGCACTCGGCCAAAGGGCCGCATGCGGGAACTCGAACTTCTCCCCGAGTGAAGACGATGACCGAGGTCTCAGTGAGGCGCTCCGGTGCCGTGCTGCCACTCCAAGAAGACCGCCCGGAGGAGATCAGGCTGCGTCACCACGCCGACCACCTCACCCTTGGGACCGACGACGGGCAGCCGGTGGATCCCTCCCGAGAGCATGGTGCCGAGGGCTCGGATCAAGCCCGCGTCACGGTCGATTGTCCGGACCGGTCTTGTCATCACCGACCCCACGGAGGCCGCGAAGTGATCTCGCGCCACCGCAACCAGATCGCTGAACGCCCGGAAGCTGCCTGCCTCGTTGAGCTCGGCCGCCGTCGGGAGCACCGCCTTGAGCAGGTCCCGTTCGGTCACGATCCCGAGCAGGTCCCGCTCACTGACGATTCCGAGCAGCTCTTCCCCCTCGACAACGAGCGCACACTCCGCGCCATGAAAGATAAGGGTTCGAGCCACGTCCGCGATCGTCTCCCCCGGCTCGACACGGCACAAGTCTGTGTGCATTACATCCTTCACGCACAGCATGGCCTCCCCTTCCAAACCAGGAAGTCTACTCGTGCGCACAGCGGCGACGACGAGCACCGGAACTCCCGCGTAGGCGGTGCCCAAGGGCGCTACGGCGAGAACGAGGACGGAGGGCCTTCTCTATCCGAGCGCCATCCAGGCGACCTTCACAGCTCTCGTGAGCCGCTGTCAGTCCGATCGTGAAGGACCCTGTCACCGGGACGGCATTCGCCACCGCGACCGCACCGGCGTCTGTCTGCAGCGTGGCGAGGATCGTGGAACTAGCAGCGACACCGGCAAGGTCACCTTGACGCTCGTCTTCTTTACAGCCACTCTTGCAAGGCCGCTGCGCGAGAACGAGACCCTGTCGGGGACTTCGAGCGCGTTGCCCGAGGTGCTCTTCCCGTCTTTGGCGCACGCCCATCGGTCGTGGGTGAGCTTGCGCGAACACTTCCGCAAGGCGCATCAGCGCGAGCAGCCCCGGATCAGAGGAGCTGTCTCGGCGTTTCGGGGTGCACCCGACGAGCCCAGGTCGCGGCACACCTCGTGAGCAGGTGCCCGAGCAAGCACTTGCTATTATTTCTACAGATCAGATAGAATCAACATCAGTAATGCAGGTCTGAATTGCTCATGGGGGGGAAATCCAGTGAAACGCCGCTTCATCGCACTCGCCGTGCCGGCACTTGCCGCAGTCCTGGTCACAACGTGCTGGTCGAGCTTGTCGAGCTCCGTCGCCGGCCGCGCCGTGTCCGCTTCGCCATCGAATGCGGCGCACGGATTCATCAGGCTGACAGAGTTCACGGCGCCGAGCGCCATCACGCTCGACGGTGCCGGAGCCAACTCCATCGCGCCGTTCTTCCAGAAGGTCTTCTACGACTACGAGCAGCTCCACTCGAAGCTCACCATCAACTACTCGCCCGCAGGCAGCAGCGTGGGTGTCAAGGACATCCAGCAGGACACGGTGGACTTCGGCGACTCGGAGATCCCCATGTCATCATCTGCCCTGGCCGCGGCCAAGGGGGGCACAGTCCTGCAGGTGCCCGTAGAGCTCGGCGGCGTGGCGATCAGTTACAACGTGCCGGGTGCGCCGAAAGGCTTGCACCTCAATGGGCCCATACTCGCCTCGATCTTCGACGGCACGATCACGAGGTGGAACGATCCGCGGATCGCCAAGGTCTCCGGTATCTCGAACCTCCCGGACCTTTCGATCGTCCCCGTCCACCGTGCCGATTCCTCCGGACCGGGCTGGGATCTGGATCAGTACCTCATCTCAACGTCGCCTACGTGGGTCACCAAGATCGGCACGTCGAAGGCGTCGACATCGTGGCCGTTGCCGGACATAGGCGAGGGTGAGCAGCTCAACACGGGTGTCGCCACGTTCATCAAGAGCACGCCTGGCGCGATCGGCTACGTATCGTTCGGCTATGCCCTGGAAGCGAAGTTCACCAACGCCGCACTGAAGAACAAAGCAGGTGCATTTGCCGCACCCTCGTCGCAGTCGATCGCCCAGGCCGGAGCCCGAGCGGTCAACCTGAGCGCCAGCCACTTTTCGATCATCGACGAACCTGGTTTGTCGACCTACCCATTGGCCAACTTCAGCTGGACTCTGCTTTACAAGAAGCAGGCAAACGCAGCCAAGGGCGCCGCACTCGGCAAGCTCTTCTACTACGTGGTGACCACCGGCCAACAGCAGGCGAAATCGCTCGGCTACTCGCCCCTTCCGCCGAATGTCGTTCGACTCGCCAAGACGACACTGGCCAAGTTGCGGTCTTAGACAAGGGCAGCGCTGCTCAGCTGTGAACGACTCGATCGCGTCTTTGCCGCCCTCATCTATCGCGGGGTCAGCCGTGACAGGTGAGGGCGGCGACGGTGCTGCCGGGTTGCGACCATGGCGCAAGCCTCGGCGTCTTCCCTCGAGCCCCCTGTACGCGATCGTCCGTTGGGGCGCGGCCGGGCTTTTCGCCGCCCTTGTGATCGGCCTGATCGTCAGCATCGTGTCGCAATCGAGCCAGGCGTTCGCTCACTCCGGAATCAGTTTCCTATGGTCGGGAACCTGGAACCCCGATGCCGGCGACTATGCGGGCGGGACCCTTGTCGTAGGGACGGTCATCACCACGCTGGTGGCCATGATCATCGTCGTGCCGATCGGCCTCGGCACTTCCGTATCTGTCTCCGAGTTGATACCGAGGTGGCTAGCAGGGCCACTGTCCACCTCCATCGAGTTTCTCGCCGCCGTGCCGAGCATCGTCGTGGGCCTGTGGGCGCTGCTCGTGCTCTCCCCGGTGTTCGCCAGCGATGTCGAACCTGCGCTCGAGGGCCTTCCGGTCCTGAACACGGTCTTTCGCGGGCCTGCCTACGGACCGAGCGTCCTGCTCGCCTCGGTGGTGCTGGCCATCATGACGCTGCCGACTGTCGTCGCCCTGAGCCGGACCGCGCTGGGCGGGGTTCCCATCGCCGAGAGGGAGGCGGCGATGGCCCTAGGTGCCACACATTGGCAAGTGGTCAGGCGCACCGTGCTCCCTGCCGCTCGTTCCGGCATCGCCGCCGCCATCACGCTGGCGGTCGGGCGGGCGCTCGGTGAGAGCATCGCCGTGGCACTGGTGATCGGCAACCGCCCGGCAATCCCCCATTCGCTCCTCGCGCCAGGGGCGACACTCGGGTCGGCCATCGTCAACCAGTTCGCAGAGGCATCCCCCGGACTCGGCACGAGCGCGGTGATCGCGCTAGCGGCCATCCTGCTCCTGCTGACGATCCTCGTCAATGTCGCGGGACAACTTCTCGTCCGTAGAAGGGGTGGTCGCCGCCTGCTCGGCGTGCGGGGCGCGGTCGCATGAGCACGCTCCCGTCCATACAGGTAGCACTGGATAGCGTGATGCCCGACATGGGACTCGCCGAGGTGACCCGGCGGCGGCTCTTGGTGCGAGATTCGGCCCGTCGCTCGATCGGACGGCGCCGCATGGCGGGACGCGCCATGCAGGCCGTATGCCTGATCACCGTGCCACTTGGCTTGACGCCCTTGGTGGCCCTTGTCATAGCCACCGTCTCCAAAGGGGCGGGCGCGCTGAACGTCGGTTTCCTCCTGCATGCCCCTACACCAGAAGGGGTGCCCGGTGGAGGCATCTCCACCGCGATCGTCGGTTCGGGTGAGATAGTCACCTATGCGATCGCATTGGCGGTGCCAATGGGCCTCTTCATCGCCCTGTTCCTGTTCGAGCGTCCGGGACCGATCGCGTCCGCCGTCCGCTTCGGCGCTGATGTGATGTCCGGCGTTCCCTCGATCATCATCGGCATCTTCGCCTATGCGATCTGTGTTGAGCGGTTCCACCATTTCTCGAATGTGGCGGCTGGCTTGGCACTCGGAGTCTTGATGTTGCCCATCATGGTCCGGGCTAACGAAGAGGCAATGCGAACTGTTCCCGTCGACCTGTGGGAGGCGGGAATCTCGCTCGGTGCGCGGCGGTCGCGCGTGGCCCGCTCCGTTGTGCTGCGGGGGGCGCTGCCGGGAGTTGTCACGGGCAACCTCTTGGCATTGGCTCGCGGCGTAGGCGAGACCGCCCCGTTGCTGTTCACGGTGGCTTCCCCCACACTCGCCATGACTCTGCTCATCTTCAACGACGCGACACAGCCATTCCCGGACGCTCAACAGGCAGCGTGGGGAACGGCGCTGGTGCTGCTCGCCCTCGTGCTGATCCTGAGCGTGATCGCCCGGACGGTCGCTTGGACACTAAACAGGAAGACACGATGAAGCAGCCCGACGACCTCACAGATCTGGTGTTGAACCACGCGACCGATCCGCGGGCCTATTTCGACAACCGCTCCGGAAGGCTCGCGAAAGAATCGAGGACGTTGCCAGATCGACCTGACCCGGGCGCGCACGGGGCCGCCGTAACACTCGACGACGTGAGCATCACCTTTGGCGATCACGTCGCCGTCCGCAATGTCACCCTCCAGATGCCTGCTTGCCAAGTGACCGCTCTCGTCGGTCCATCCGGGTGTGGCAAGACGAGTGTTCTCAGGGCCATCAACCGGCTCCACGATCACACTGGAGGCGCTGTTCGCGGCACTGTCAGGCTAGGCAGCCTCGACGTCTACGGATCCGATGTCCAGCCGGAAGTGCTGCGCAGCCGGATCGGCATGGTGTTCCAACGGCCGAATCCCTTCCCGACATTGAGCATCTTCGACAACGTGATCTCCGGGTTGCGCTTCAACGGAGTCCGCAACAAGCGTCTCCTTCGCGAGATGGGCATAGCCGCGCTTCACAATGCCGCCTTGTGGGACATCGTCAAGGATCGCCTCAACCAACCTGCCTTGCGCCTTTCGGGTGGACAACAACAGCGCCTTTGCATCGCGCGCGCTCTCGCCATCGAGCCCGAGGTGCTCCTCATGGACGAGCCGTGCTCCGCGCTCGATCCTGTGGGTACGGCAAAGATCGAGGATCTCATCAGACACCTGTCGAGTGAGGTGACTATCGCCCTGGTCACGCACAACATGTTCCAGGCCGCCCGTGTCTCGGACAACGTGGCCGTCTTCCTTCTCGGCGACGACCGTGTCGGGGAACTGGTCGAGGTCGGCCCCACGGAGCGCGTGTTCGACGCTCCCAGCGATGCCCGCACGAAGGCCTACGTCACCGGGCACGTCGGCTGACGAGGCACAGACTCGCCCCGCCGGCGAGCGTGTCGATGGTGGGCGCGGTGGGCGGCCGACGAGGCGCCGTGGGGGCTGGCGGCCCTGAGCCGGGACCCGAGCCAACATCACAAGGCTTTGCACCGCTCCCACCAGGTATTGTGCGCGTTGGCGGCGATCTTGCGGCCCCATCCCCCTCTTTCCCGGGCCAAATGGCGTTAGGTGGTCAGGTCGTGGGCAACCAAGAGGATTGATCGTAGGTGCCTTACCAAAGAGTTAAGGAGTAGGACAGATGCTTACCAAATGGGGCATGGTCCGCAGCGATAGGTGCCTACCGAGAGAGTGAAAGGGCTGGAGGTTGCTCCCCGATGATCGAGGATCGCGAGTGCCTGCTCCCGACAGGGCCCGCTTGAGGTCTCAGACCTCGAACACGTACGCCTTGCCGATTGCGTTTGCTGGAGTTGGAACGGCTTGGTCGCTATACGGCGCACCCACGACGGCGGTCGTGCCTGAGATTGCCACCGAGTACGCGAAGTAGTCATTGGCGACGGTGTCGGAGCCCTTCAGTTCGGCGGCCTGCTTCCAGGAGGTCGCCGTCTTCGCGAACACGTACGCCCGCCCGGCACTCTTGGCGTGGAACGGTGTACCCACGACGGCGGTCGTGCCCGAGATTGCCACGGACCAGGCGAAGCCGTCATCCGCACCGGTGTCGGAACCCTTCAGTTCGGCGGCCTGCTTCCAGGAGGCCGCTGTCTTCGTGAACACGTAGGCCCGGCCGGCATCTTTGGCGTGGAGGGGTGCACCTACCACGGCGGTCGTGCCCGACGCGACCAACGAGACGCCGAAGCCGTCACCGGCGACGGTGTCGGAGCCCTTCAGTTCGGCAACCTGCTTCCAGCCGCTAGCTGTGTCGGTGAACACATACGCCCGACCGGCACTCTTGGCGTGGCCGTCCGCACCCACGATGACGGTGGTGCCAGAGATGGCCGCCGAGGAACCGAAGCCATCACCGGCGACGGTGTCGGAGCCCTTCAGTTCGGCGACCTGCTCCCAGCCACGAGCTGTGTCGGTGAAGACATACGCCCGACCGCCACTCTTGGCGTGGCCGCCGGCACCCACGATGATTGTGGCGCCCGAGATGGCCAGAGACTCGCCGAAGTAATCACCGGCGACGGTGCCGGAGCCCTTCAGATCGGCGGTTTGCCTCCAGGAGGCCCCCGTCTTGGTGAACACGTACGCCCGCCCGGCCTTGTTGGCGTGGACCAGCGCACCCACGACTATGGTCGTGTCCGAGATGGCCACCGAGACGCCGAAGCCGTCACCGGCGACGGTGTCGGAGCCCTTCAGCTCCGCCACCTGCGTCCCTACAGGCGGCGTGGTGCGCGGATTCGCGCCAACGGCGGAGGCGGTGCTTACCAGCAGTGGCAAGGAAATCGCTCCAACGGCGATGAGACTGACTATGCGGTACCTACGCGTGTGACGCCTCCGAGCATGGGCTCACTTCCCAATGACCTTTCAGGAGCCATTTTGTACCTTGGGCAAGCTCCTCGTCAGATCGACGACATCTCGACTCTGGCACGCCGCGGGCACCGGCACCCGTTTTGGAACCCCGCCTCGAGGCCACAAGGTGGACGAACTGGGCGCCTGTCCGCCGCCGCCGGCGTGCGGGCGGTTGGGCCGCTCGTGGCCCTTAACTCCTAGCCCTGACTTTCCTGGTGACACAGGCAAGCACAAGGGTGGCCGCGCCGGCCGAAAGCGGGCGGCCGGGCGGCACGCACCGCCACGACCGGGACCGGGAGCCTGGAACCGGGTCCTCCGAGCCCAAGCCACGACGGGCGCCACGGCAGCCCGGACAGGGCCGACCGGGGCGGCCGGCGGGGCGGGAGATACCAAGCCTCAGCCGGGGGTCTCAGCTCTTCTGCACCGGCAGCACGTAGATGAAGTTGCCCTTTTTCGAGCAGGCCTGGAAAACCAGGGGCACGAACTTCGCGGACGTCTGTCCAGGCGGCTTGATACTGAGGCCCGCGGCCCAGACCGGGCGGCACGCCGAGGGCGTGGAGAAGGCCACATTACTGATGCTGAGTGGGGCTATCGCTGTAGCGCTCGATTTCGCCGGATTCGTCCCCAGGGAGACGAGGGACGGCTTGATGGAGGTGGCCGTCGTCGCCGCTGAACCGATTGTCCTGCCGCTCAAGGCGACTGCCGACACCTTGGGATAGCCCTTCAGCGTGCACGAGCGCCCGGACTCATTTGTGAACTCGATGTTGAACAGGAAGTGGCCGGTGGCGCCACCCTCGCTTCGCAACCAGATCACGAGCCCGGATGTCGGGCAGTCTGAAACGCCAACAGCTGGTACACCCTTCTTGCTGTCGGCACCGGCGGCAGTGGCCGCGAGCGAAGCGACAACCGCTGTCATGACGGCCACAAGAATCAGGCCGACGCGCCACGGACGGCGAATGGAGCCTTGAGTGGAGAAGAGAGCTGACCACATACTGCCCCCTTTTGTTGTTCGGCGAACCGACCGAGGAACCGGCGACCCGCCTTCTTCGATTCGTCGATCACGATGCTACCGGGACTCGGGCATGACTAGGGAGGCACTTCCCCGCACACTCCTGCTACTGGTTTCGACTGGCCAGCAGGGGACCGTCGTTGAGTGCGCGAACGTCTGACGAGCCCGTTCGTGCGACACAGGGAAGCACAGTGGCTGCCGTCGGGGACCGCACGGCCGACGTAATTGGCGCTATTGCCGATCGCCATGTGCGTACCCGCGGACTCGAATGGAGTCTCGGACAGACCGCGGCCCACCTCGTGGTCGGCGTGCGGTCCCACCGCGTCTGGGCGAGGGGGGAAGCCAAGATCGACTACCTCGTTCCCGACCTTGCCGCGGTGAACGTACGCGGCATGGAGTCGGTACAGGAGCGAGATCCGGCCGCGCTGGCCGCCATCGTACGGCGGGAGCACGCGACCTTCGTCAGCCAGGCCCCCAAGCAGCCAGCCGGGGCTTGCCTCACCAGAGGGGGGACCAGACCTGTCTCTGGAGGTGATGATCTCCGTCCACCTGGGGAGATGCCCGTACGCCGATGGGATATCGCGACGACGCTCGGCTCGCCGTGACGCATTGGACGGGACGAAGCGAACATCGCGGCTCGCGGTGCGCTCCCCCTTCTACCGATCATTTCGGACCCCGTGGCGGTAGAAGACCTCTTCAGAGCTGAGCTGAGACGCCGCGTGCTCAGTGGCCGTCGTCGAGTCTGACAGGGAGACAACTGACATCGTCCTTCTTCTTGACAGAAGACCATCACGGTCCCCTTCCCGCCTGTGGCGGTGTGGGGACCACCGTTCCGCTCGGGTCCTGAGTCGTTTCCGTCAATGGCCCATCGCTCGACTTCGTCGGGTCCTCAGCGGCGTGTTTCGAACTCTGTTGCCGCGACGTCAACCGTCTCCGTGTTCGAACGGATCCGAGGGCTTCTTCCTGCGAGGTCCGAGAGCTGGGCTGGAGCTGTCCCGCAGATGATCCGATCAGAGCCATGAGCTCTCTCTGCGTGATGACAGCCGGATGCCGGTGATGCTGAGGAGTAGTCGAAGACCGGGAGGTCCGTGTTCTAAAGTACATGACAGTACATGAAAGTGCTCTGTAGTGGGCACCTGCTCCCTCGGCGAATGCGCAAGCACAGCGAAAGCGGCGCCGGAGCCCACCGAGTTACGCCCTCCACAGTGCCCCGCCAACCAGCCTCTCGCCACCACGTGGGCGAACGTGGCGCTCTCCGGCGCAGATCGGTCACGCGCCGCCAACCTCGCGTGCGCTGAGGTCGAAGTCGTATGACACGATCACTGCGTGGGAGCGCTGCGGGAGCGAAACTTCCGCCTTTACTTCGTCGGGCAAGCGACGTCGAACGTCGGGAGCGCTATGGTGCCGGTGGCGCTGGCGTTCGCAATTCTCCGCCTCACCCATTCGGCGGCGGACCTCGGATTCGTGCTCACCGCCTATGCCGTCTCCCAGCTGATCTTCCTGCTGGCGGGCGGAGTTGTCGCCGACCGTATTCCGCGTCGCGTGGCGCTACTCGGTTCGGACATGGTTCGGTTCGCTGCCGAGGCGATACTGGCCGCGTTCCTCCTTAGTGCGAGGCCACCGCTCCCGGTTGTTCTCCTTCTCGTCTTTGTGCAGGGCGCGGCAAGCGCCCTCTTCATGCCGGCCTCGACTGGCATCGTTCCGGCGCTCGTCGAAGATGCCCACTTGCAGGCGGCGAACTCCTTGTTGCAAACCGCTTACGCGGCGGCAAGCGTCATCGGTCCTGCTGTCGCCGGCGTGCTCGTCGTGACCTATGGTCCGGGATGGGCGATCGCTGCCGATGCCGCCTCCTACGGGGTGAGCGTGGCGACCCTAACGATGCTGAAGATGGTACGGCTCGAGAGAGGCGAAAGGCGACGCTTTCTTACAGATCTGCGTGATGGATGGGACGAGTTTCGGTCTCTCGACTGGTACTGGAAGAGCGTGTCCGGGGCTGCTGTCTTCAATCTGTTGCTCGCCGTTTACGTCGTGCTCGGACCAGTGGCGAGCATCCGCTTCTACTCGGGCGCGAAGTCCTGGGCGACGGTCGCCACAGCGGCCGGAGTCGGCTCGGTCGTCGGAGGTCTCGTCGGTAACAGGGTCCGTGCTGAACATCCCATGCGGACCGGTCTTGTCTTCGTCATCCTGTTCGCAGTCCCACCACTTGCCATCGGAGCCGGGCTGCCGGTGGCTGCAGTTGCCGCAACGGCCGCCCTCGGAGGTGCCGGAAACGTCATTTTCAACATCCTCTTCTATACGACGGTCCAGCGACACGTGCCCGAGGAGCTGCTCTCTCGCGTGTCTGCCTACGACTGGTTTGGATCTTTGCTCGCCTACCCGATCGGACTGGCGATCGCTGCGCCGCTTGCGGGCGCGATCGGGATCCGTGAGTTACTTCTGTTCTCGGCTGTGTTGGAAATCGTAACGATTGTCGCCATTCTCGCTGTGAGGAGCGTCTGGAACCTCGAGGCGTCGCCAACTGAAACCACGCCGTACTGAGGAGTCGGATCCCACCTGACTTACCACCCAGCCCCGCCGCCAGGCAGGTCGCGGAAGGGACTGGCAGCTAAGGCAACGACCTACGGGGTGTCGCTCCGCTCGATTGCAGCGCGGATCAGAGTGGATCCGGAGCCGGGAACGACGAACTCCACTTTCCCGGACGGACCCGAGGTCACCACGTTGCTGAACATCCCTGCCCTCAGCTTCTTGCCGCTTGTCTGGCTCGCCGGGCAAGTGACCTCGAGAACCCGGTCAATAGGTGGGATGGGAATGAGCCGGTGCTTATGACGAAACCAGTGGTGCCATGACATCCCATCGGGACCTATGGCCAGGATGCCCTGTGTGAACTTCTGCGGCAACGCGAGGTCTGTACCTCGAAGCCAGCAACCTACCCGTAGCGTCTCGCCAGACGCCAAGACCGTGAGGTCCGAGTCGGTCTTGGTCTTGGTCGGACTCGTTACGTCACGAAGAAAGTCGACCGGGTGCCGGACGAAATCCCGCATCGACCTCGTGCCACCCGCACGCCGAGTGTTCTTGTCCACGCCCAAAGCATGTCACCACGGTCGCCCGCGGGGTTGCTCCGGCCCTTCGTGTCCGAGTCGATGGTGCACACGGGGCTCAAAGGTTCAGGTAGGCACCTTCACCGGGACCGTGGCCAGTCGAGGCTTGGCTGGGTCAGCTTCCAGAGGTTCCCGGGCCCGACCCGGGCCGTGTCGAACTTCACCATCAACCTCGCCGTTGCACGGACGCGGACTGATCCCGGTACTTGGGGCAGTCGCATCGGGTTCTTCCTTCCCGATGTGGAGGACACCTGGTGGAGGCACCAGGGGCCGCCACCGAGGACTTGCTGGCCGATCTCGTGGCCTCTCTCCGCGACCGTGAACTCGTGGCGCTCGAAGCAGCCATGGACTAGGCGGAATACCCACCAGACCCACCGCACCCGAGGCCTAGGCCTGCGTTCGCTTCGAGAAACCAAATATCTCTCCGCGTCCACGTCCCGGCTAGCTTGGCGGCCACTTTCGAGGATGTGGCCGATGCCAACGTGATGGTCCGAAGCACAGCACTTCGGGCCACTTACCAGCACACACCCACGGACCCCGACTCGCAGAACCCAGACATTCGGGACGGGACGACACGCCAGGAAATCGACGCCGTCGTCACGCGCCATGCCGAGACCGAGCTACGGGGCTGGGCTTTATGCGGGCGAGCTGCGGAGCGTTGTGGGAACAGACGTCGTCGTCTGATCGGGTGGCGTACTCGTCTTGATCAAAGGGAAAGGGCCACGGGCCGTGCGTGTCCTCTTGACTCGTCGAGATAACCGCCCGCATCCCCCGCTTACCAGGTCGCGCCAACCAGCTCTGACTACTCGGCGAAGGTCACTCGCCCCGCGCGGCGATCGATGTACAGCCCTCGCGCTATGTCCGCCTCCACCACGCGAGGAAACGGGTCGCATCGGTCTTGGTCGGAAGAGTCGAAGGCGCGGAGAACATCTGGCCGGACCCATCTCGGTACCGTGCCTGCCACCTTCCAGAAGGCAACTTTCGGACGGTCCCAAACTGTCGCTTGCCGCTCATTGCAAGTGGTCATCTTCTCACCGCGTACTTCGTAATGGACCTTGCCTCAACTGAGATATTCGATCTGACACCGCGAGCTCGGTGCTTGCGCCAAACGACGGTCTGCGGTCACCAGGGTCGCCTCGATCATCTCAGCCAGGGCCACATATGCCGCGTCGTACGGCGTGATGTTTGAATGCAGCTGCCATATCCGCACCAATAGTGGTCTGTGTCTTACTCGTTCCAGATCGAGGTCTGCGAGGTCTGCGAGGGCAATGGCGGCTCGGCGTTCATCAAGCACTCCAGCGAAAAGCGCTTTCCGGATAACTGCGACCACCTCAAGGTCGAGCAACTCCGGCGCCACGAGACGTTCACCTTGTAGACGTTCGCGGGCGCGGTCGCCGTCTGCGTCATCGTCTGCGAGAGCCGGTGCGATGACCGACGCGTCAACGACGATCACCCGGCGCCCCTATCTTCGCGAACCGCCTCGCTTGCGAAGCGGAACGAAACGTGCCCACCGCTTCGCTGGCCGGCACGTCTCAGGAGGTCGTCGAGGCTGGGCCGACGTGCCTCCTCGACCAGACGGCCGAGCAAATACTCCTGGAGTGACTTTCCCTCATTTGCTGCGCGTCGGCGTAGCTCTGCGTGGACGTCTTCAGGAACGGACTTGATCTGGACACTTGGCATTGGTAGTCAGGGGCGCGGTGCCTGCACAGCAGACCCGGTTCCCCATCCCCCTTTCAATCCGTGCGTGCGGTTTTCCCGCACACGGCTTAACGACGGTCTTCTGGACATGGTTACGCCG
>Ga0181527_1000371_pt1 | contig 52222 bp, 51 predicted proteins | sample PEATcosm2014_Bin_30_FD_119762 | JGI IMG/M metagenome (GOLD analysis project Ga0181527, IMG submission 119762) | Peatland microbial communities from MTU Mesocosm Facility, Houghton, MI, USA - PEATcosm2014_Bin06_60_metaG | ecosystem: Environmental > Terrestrial > Soil > Wetlands > Peat | place...
ATCGCTGAACTAGTCAAGATGCACCACAACACTGCCTCCAAGTACGTGTACGCCCTAAAGAGGGAGGGCAAGGTCGCTATGACTAGACAGATAGGAAACGCTAAACTCTACAGCATCAAATAATAGCGTCCGGTTGCGTCTCCAGACTCGTGGGTTATCACTACTCAATACAGACGTCACGAAAATGAGCCGCGAGACCGCTGCAAGTGGGAATTTGGGCTTTTCCATTACATGTTACTCAGCGGTTACGTACCCTATTTTGGTCGTCACTGTGCTGGTCTGTCGAAGTAGATGCTCTTACCTTTCGCTGAGATCGGAATACCCATAATGAGGCTAGCTTCCGGCAGTAGTTTCAAACGCCTCGCGGCAACTCCAATCCGGTACATTATCCTGTTATCAACGTTGAGGGCGCTAGCCGTCTTGGCGGCTGAGCCTATCGCGACCCCTAGATCCAGAGCTTTGAAAACACAGTTGGGGCCCGTGAAATCGTTACCCTCTACCTTCTCGGCCGCATCGAACTCGTTGCATGTGGAGTAGCCACACGCTCCGCAATTCATCTTGAAGCTTTTCGTTCCACGCACGCCGATCAGCACGGCAGCCATCGAATCCCGTAAGTTCTTGGCGTCTCGTTTGAATCCAGAGATCTCGCGCTCTTCCGCTATCTTATTCATCTCGTCCGCCAATGAATCCTTCTCCTTCCCAAGAACAATCGCTGTCAAAACATCGTCCAAGCCGCCTGACTTTGGCGCTGTTCGCGCCGAGATAAGCATCAATCTCGCAGCGTGCATCAACCCCTCGTTCTCGCTACTCTCGCTGTCCAGAAATGGCATAATTCAACCACGCCGATTCTCAGTCAAGAGATAGCGGTATAAAGTACGAGTCTGATTAGCACGCACGCGAAATACGTTACCAGTAGTCTATTAGCAGTCTCTTCACGATGTAAGCTGGCAACAGGCTTGCGAACCACTTGTTCTCCCAGCGAACACTTATCCCTGCTGTTTCGACTGGCGTCTTACTTTTTTTAAGAGTACACGCAAGAATTGGTAATCTTAGCGTGAGGAAGATGGATGCAAAGTACGCGGAGGGAAGGATTGCTAAGTAGGATTAGCCAGAGACGCACCACTAGAGCGACTAACCAGTTTCACTCTAGACCTGTAAGTTCTTGCGGGGTATAAGAGCCGGTAAAATCCCTTTCGCGGTCGCCACAATCTCTTCTCGATCCTGGCGATCTGGTCATTCACTCTGTCCAAGTTTCGCTCTGGTCCAGTGGCTTTCTCAAAATCCTCACTTGAGAGGACGCCTTCTCGAAATCGACCCAATCTACGCTTGATGAGCAGGTTCACTTTGACTTCCAGATTCATCCTTCTCTTCCATAACTGATTCAAGCTTCTCTTCGTAGATGATAGAGGCATAACTCAAATTCACTTCTATTTTTTGCAAGACAGGTTTTTTCTTCCATTCAAGAAAAGGCTATAGTCTGTAGAATCCTGTAGAATCTTTTCAGGCATTTACGATCTTCAGACATTGGTATATCAATCCATATGGGATGAAAAACGACCCCTCAACACGTGGGATGGATCTGCAGCCAAGAACTTCAGCCACTTGCCTGGTCCCGTCTCTACCTCAAGGCGCTCAAGAGTCTCCCACCAGACTGGCAAATCGCTGACCTTGAAGGGAGACTATCAGAAAACATGCAAGTCGCGCCAGGCATGGAACAGGCCTATCAAGGCTATCGAGGCTTGTTACAGAAAGCACTTGACGAGGCGAAAGCATCACATCCAAACCGACCTCTCAAAGCTAATGAAGCTCTACGCTAACAGGCGAGACCTATGAAGCCCTTTCAATGCCCAGAATGTAAGGTCATAATCACCAAAGAAGAGAACTGGCCAAGCCCCCAAGCCATAAGCCCGGGGTCAGTGAGATAGTACCAGAGGTTCCCCCAGATAGCCACCGCTATTGAACGCCCTGCCGCGCAAGAAAATGGACACAACGATTCTCATCGTATTAGACGGAAAGCTTGGAATTGCTCATCGACGTAAGATGATCTCTGCGTAACTTACGCTCGATTTCGTGGTGCACGACATCCAAACTGGTACTGGTAGGTTTGTCTATCAACCTTGTAACTTCAAAGTAGATTGGTTCGCCTGCGATTTCGGCTGGTGTTCCGGATACAAACATAGTTGCCTCTTGCAAAGCTGTGACCATAGGATGATCCTTTGGAGTTTCAAAAGGGTCCATCGAAAGCAAGACTTTGAGTTCAGCTTTGAAATTTGTGTCAGCCTCACTTGCTTGTTCCAGTACAGTTCTGATTTCGGAAAGCGCATCGTTTGAAGTTTCACCCGGAATCAAGCGCCTATCTACTTTCACGGTGCAGCTGCTTGGAACCACATTAATCCTCATCCCACCTTCTATCGTGCCGACATTTATGGTTGGACTTGCAACTAAGGGATGCTTCTTGCTCGAGAGGTCTCTTTCCAGCTTTTTGATTCTCGTTAGGAAATCAACCATTTGATATATCGAACTGATTCCGACCCAAGGCCTGCCCCCATGAGCTGCACGCCCCTTTGTCTTAACTTCAAGCCAAAGGACCCCTCGCTGAGCAACTTCAATTCGGAGGTTAGTTGGCTCAGTGTTGATAGCCATATCTGCTTTAATTCCTTTATTTAGGAGATACCTTGTCCCCAGAGGACCCAACGACTCTTCGTCTGCAACCGCTTCTACTATTAAATCACCCTTTAGCTTGACGTCTGATTCAAGAATAGCCTTCGCGGCCACCATTGCCGCCGCAATCCCAGATTTCTGATCAGCAGCTCCCCTACCAATCACTTTACCATCCTGAACAACTCCTTCGAAAGGATCTATGGTCCAATCCTCGCCAGCAGCTACGACGTCCATATGCCCGTTCAATAATAGACTTGGCGATCTCTCAGATCCTCGTATTGTAGCAACAACACTAGTTCTTCCTTTTTCTGGTTCGAAAGTGGCGACTGTGGCGCCAGCATCCCTAAGATAATCCACAACATAACCAGCACATTCACTCTCATTTCCGGGAGGATTTACAGTCTTGAACCGGATCAACTCCTGTAAAACGTTGACAATTTCGTTCTTATCAGGAGAATTTGCTAATCTTTGAAATTCGTTTGTAGTTAGCTTCATCGAGTTCGGTTTTGGGTCCAAGTTATATCAGCATTTTTGAAGAAATACTATCGGGAGTTATTAGATTGTGGGCTCACCAACAGCACAAAATTGATGGAAACACGTGATAAAGGCCGAGTCAGGTTATGCCATCTCAAAATGCAAAGTCTTAAGGTTCCCATCAGAGCCAACAAGTTATGCGCAAGTTCTGCCCGTTCACTAAACGAATCGCGATCTCTCGTCTGAACAAAGATGGGCCGAAGTCAATCCCATAATCCTTTACAAAATCTCTTAATTGCTTAAGCCCGTATCCTGCCCCAAACGCTATGATGGCGATGAAAACGACCGTCCCATAGTGCCTAGCTTTACTTTGAGCCATGGCGTATCTCCGCTACTCAATCGTTTGCAATTACTAAAGCAAACTGTTAGGGTTCTGGCAAGTCTTAATTTGGTTCATTTTGATGGCGTCTTTTAGTTTGACGCTTCTCTCAGGAGTTTCATGGGATCAGTTTTTCTCTCCTGAGTCTCGAATCAGTCTACAATCCTTGTGTTATCCAGTTGCAATAGTAACGGACAGCTAGGCGCTATTAAACGTCGGAAGAAGGAGAGACAGATGGCTATTGCGGGAGACCCGAGGCCTTGGCGCTGACAAGTTAGGAGGGAGCAGAGAGTTCATGAGTGCATTGCATGTCGCTTCCGTGAAAGCGGTCAATCCTAAAGAGTACAAATCCTCCATCAGGCGCTGAGGTAGACTTGTTCCTTTGGTCTCCGAAGGTCAGCCTGCGTGGCTTGTTGGCGTCTCTTACAAGACAGGCCAGGTCACTCTCAGACTAATTACTTCACCCGACTTGAAACCAATTGAGTGGGTTGACAGAGATTTTCAACCGTACTACCTCACCACGCATCAACAAGGTGAACCAGTCAAGAAGGTAGACCTCTTTACCGGAGACGAATTGAAACTAAGGAAGGTTAACCTCAGAGGGAAACCTGTTAGGGACGCCAACGCCTGGGAGCTGGATATAGACCCGGCTTTGAGCTACGCGTACGATAAGGGGCTTCGGTTCGGTATTCTTCACCGTTTCAGCGGCAATGGTTGGGTTTCGGACACTTCACTAAACGAGGAGCTGAGTTCTCGATTTGAGGAATTATTCGGAGCAACCCGGCGAAGGGATCCACTCAAGTATGCATCTCTGAAGGAACTGTACGCATACATCAGCCAACCCGTGCCAAGAATTTCTGAGAAAGAGCTCCGTCTCGCTGAAGTCGGTTCGGAGGACGACTACAACGCCTTTCTACTCAGTCGCATCGCGAACCTGCCTCTAAACCGAACCTACCGGAACTACTCCGTCTCAGACTGGATCCGTTCAATGCTCAACAGTTACTACCGTACCCACAACATTCTGATTCCCAACCCCGAAGAATTGAAACTTGGGGATACCAGGAAATACGTGACAGGCGCCTTAGCAATCGCACCTGAGGCCGGCACCTACTTCAACATGCACGTCCTCGACTTCGAATCTCTCTACCCGGGTTGCATAGACGTCTTCAACCTCTCATACGAGACAATCCAATGCTCCCATCCGGAATGCAAGAGAAATCTGGTACCCGGCCAACCGAATATTCACGTGTGCACGAAGAGGCGTGGTATCTATTCCGCATTAGTGGGTGCCCTTCGTGATCTACGTTTGCAGCACTACAAGCACCAGACAAGGGGAACGAGCACAGGGAGTAATGTGTCGGCTGCGTCGGGAGTTCTGAAGTTGTTCCTGGTCTCTTGCTACGGGGTTACGATTAGGATCCACGGCTTAGCCAGTCCACTCCTCGGCGAGGCAATTACCGCCTACGGAAGGCATGTCCTCCAATCAACTTGGGATTTGGCGAAGGGCATGGGTCTCAGGCCGAAGTATGGCGACACCGACTCCGTCTTCCTAGACAACCCCACCGGGGAGGAGACGTGGAAACTCATTCAAGAAGTCGGCAGTAAGTTTAGGCTTCAATTGGCTTATGATCGCGTCTATTCGGTCTGCGTTCTCAGCACCATCAAAGCGTACTTCGGCATACTACCAAACGGTGAACCAGAAATCAAAGGTTTAGCCATAGCCAAATCCAACTCACCCCGATTCTTCCAACAAACCTTCCAACGCTGCCTCACTCAGCTAGCCGAAGGACGCCGTTCCCCATCCGACTTTGAAACCGCCAAACAGCAAATACCCGAAACAGTCATCCAAGCCGTTCGCAGCCTCCAGGAAAGGGCCGTAAGCCTAGCGGACCTGGAGTACAGGGTTGAGCTCAGGGAGGATCCGCATGAGAAGTTAATGTCGAAGAGGCTTCCGCAACCCTACCAAGCGGCCTGGCTGCTCATGAAGCAAGGAAAGGCGCCAGCCCGTGGGGAGACGATTGGATTTGTGAAGGTGCTTCCTTTCAGATTGCAGGGAAGACAGTTCACCGTCAAACCCACCCCACAAGCAAACTCGACGGAGATCGACGTAGAGGACTACATCCTCAGCCTATTCGCATCACTATCACAGGTCTTCGAACCAATGAATATTAAACTCAAATTGAACCCCGCGACCCTCTCAGATTTCGTCTAAACACGCGTAGCAGTCGAAGACTTGACGTTACCGGAAAACATAAAACGCTATAATGGTTACGACGCGAACATGAGCTCTGGAACACCCTCTAAGCATAAGGGAAGTCTCGGCCTGGGGATCGTCGCTGGATGCTTGCTGTTGACCCTCCTCGGATGGCTTCCAATACTTGGCGCACTGATCGCAGGCTCAATTGCGGGAATGATGGCCCGCGGTACACGGCGCGGAGCATTGGTCGGATTCATCGCAGGGATTGTTGGTGCCGTAATAGTAGGGCTCCTTTTCAGTATCGCGGGTGCGATAATCGGCGGATTATTCGGATTGGCAGGAATAGGTGCTCTCGTTGGAGGGACAGTCGGAGGAGGAGTCATATTCTTACTCACCTTAGGAAACACGATCATATGTCTCATTGGGGGACTGATAGGCGGCGCCGTACGACGTTGAAACCCCACGTCGAGAAGTTGAGAATGTTAGCTAACTGTAATGAATAGTTGGCCTTATGGTTGCAACATCTTCTACAACCTAGACGCCGACGATGATTCAAACTTAACTTGGCAAAGAGTCAGACTTCAGAAGTTCATTTGGCTTTCCATAGGCGCCGGTATCGGAGGCGCAGCCCCGCAAGCTACTACTTTCGATGATATGGCTTCCGTGGCCCAGAAAGCCGCGCAAGAGTCGTCGATTAATACGAAAGGCGCCAGCGACGGAGCCTCGCCGGGCGGTAAAGGTCCGTCTGGGGCAGGCAAGACCGGAACCGGGAACACGAATAAAGGCAAAAGTGCGCCAAGCGGCAAGAACGAAATCGCGATGTAGGACTAGGCTGCCGCCTATGTTCTACTATTCCCTACTTTTCAATGCTTTAGCTCAGTTCAACTTAACGGCTGAAGTTAGAGAAAATTCTCGTATGGAACTGCATTGCTTCCCGCACCGAAAGTGTTTTGCTGAACATTAAGGTCATTACGGATTAACACACCCTCCCTGACCCGAAAGAGTACATAGGGTCCCAATAATAACTGGCTGCGAGTTTGTAATCGTAGTGCACGAGCCTGAAGGTATACATGTTTCCAGAGTGGCGTAAAGGGTGAAGCCATTTGGAAATCCGTAGTAAGAGTAACCTGGGGTGCTTTGGCTTCCTGATACGGTAAAAGCTGAGTCAAGCTCCCCACTAGATGAACTGCTCCGACAGGAAGACTGGCAACTGGGCGTGAAAGTGATTTCATTTGCGAAACCTCCAAAATCGTAGGTTGGTGCTAAATTTAGACCGACCAACACGTATTCTTCTGGGTTCAAACCTGACCACTGGGCATGTGTGGTGACGGTGAAAGAATAAGTTGAACTAGAAAACGTGGACGGATATGATACTATTGAGACCGTACCGGATGCATAGGCGGCTGCATTGGGAACAGAGCAAAGCAAAGTCGCACAACAAGACAGAACGAACACGGGAACCAAAAAACTTCCATTACGATTGGTCAACTTAACCGATGTAATTCATGTGTTCACTTGAGAAATACACCTTTCGGCGCAGTCGCAAAGTCTTAAGAGCTTAAGCGGTTTCGATTAGGATTACAATTTTGCTGGTCAAATCCAGTGATACCAAAACCGGTCATAGTTTCAGGTCTACTTCTTGTAGTGGCAGTCTTGGCGTTTGCAGGTCTTGGCTACCAACAAGTTCCGATGAGCACAACCAAAACGGTTGGTCAAACGTCTACTCAGGTTGAGTTTTCATACTCACCGTTTTTGGGAACTAACACTGTGGCTTACAGCACAATCACCACAACCATCCCCTCTACGAGCCTAGTTGTAGGGGCTACTACTGGCTGCTACGGGCCTAACTGCTATTATACGGCATATTCTACGATTGGTTACTGTTACTCTAGCTCAGGCTTACAGTGGAGTTACTGTGGAGTTTACTGTTACACCCCCGCTATTAGTGGCGTATTGTACGTCTGCTACGCTGTGAAGTATACCTCGACAGTTGACTCCACGTATGAAGCGCAAGACACAGCCACTATCCCGTACAGTCAAACCTTGACGAGTTCGGTTACGAAGAGTTCAACAAGCCTCGTGCCTGCGTCTGCCGCTCTCGGATTAACCGACGGGTCGTTTACGGTGCTAGCTGTTGTAGTAATTGGCGTTCTAGCTCTCTTGACAGCATATGCTGCATTAAAACCAAGAACCACGCATGGACCCACACAAGCCACGCCAAGTCAGTTTGTGAAAGCTCCAACTTCCTGTATCAAGTGTGGTGCCGAGTTGCCTCCGGCTTCAACATTCTGCAAAAGTGTGGGACAAGACAAGCCGGATGAGGACTTCGGCATGTGACGATTTCTTACAGGTTATTCAACGGAGTAACCAAGGACCAGCGATCCTTGGCTAGTCCTTGGCAGAAGAAGAGGAAGGGCTAGGTTTGCCCAGTAAATGCAAGTATTGCGGACGAGAAATCCGCTGGGGAAACCTAGAAGGTCTCTGGATTCCATACGATGATCTAGGCTTGACGGTTCGACATCAATGCAGAAACCATCAGGAGGGCGTGACACCAGCAAAGCCTAGTGTTGGGATGAAGACCAACACGTTTACACCGGCAGAAGTTCAGGCTCTCAAGAAATTCGCTAACCTGCTAATTCAGGCGGTTCCGTGATGGAGTCGATTCAAATGACGCTTACAAAGCCAAGTCGAGAATGGTTGGAAGGATCCAAGAAACGCTTGCAGATCGCCCACGAGACGCGGTTTGGGTTACCGCCTCGGTATTCCTCGATTTAACTGTAGCAATCCTTTGCATTAATGTATACGATCAAAGCCGTCGCCTCACGTCATCATGTTAAGATCACCTATCGGCATCCTCCGGCGTAACAGACTATGAACCTTCTGAGCAACTTGGGGCTGGAAGAAGTGCTAAAGCCGCATAGAGCTCTAATTTTCGGAACAATGGTACTGATATTTCTGCTTCAAATCAGAGTGGGGTATACTAAAGCGCCGCCCCCTGTGATACCGCCAGGCTTCGTTGAAGTCACAGGGCCACATGGCATAACCGTTCTAGTCGGACCCCTATTGGTTTCTCCAACTGGAGGTTACGAGAGGGAAGTAATCATCCCCGGTCAGCCGCCCTTCTATGTCAGTACTGAACCTGATGTAACACCACAGCAAATCGCCAACATCTATGGTTAACGACGTGCTACGCTACATTGCGACCACGTGATTTGGGTAGAATCCTGAGCTGCTAGACCGCCTTTCCCATGAGACATGGGTTCGGGTCAGCGCGTTCGGCACAAGCCGCAGAATGGGCAGAAATTATCTGTTAGACCCAAAGGATTTTTGCATTGACGACAATAGCCCACGTACTGAGGATGTTGTCTGACTCGCCACTCCCAATGTCGGCAGCGAAAGCAGTAAACGGCTTGAGTCTCATAATTATACATCATTGGGGCTCCGCAAATTGAACAAAACATTACGAGCGGAGTAGGTCTAGAAAATGTCATGGTGTACTGTTATGTTGGTTCGCAAAAATAACACTTCTTCTAAGTAGGGGCGCGCATCCTAAGTCACTCCGGAGTGACTTGACTTGGTAATGACTGAGACAGAAAATCCGGAGTGACTTGACTTGGTAATGACTGAGACAGAAAAGCGAATCAAGGAAATCGCCAATGGTCTTTCTCCCTTACGCCAAGTAACTGATTCACAGAAACGATTTGAATTACTCAAAGATGAATGCCGGAGAACGTTCACACGAGAAAATCCGTCACTCGTCGACGAGCAATTTTGGAAATCAAGTCCAATGAGCGTTTTCAAAATCAAAAAGTACGAGTTGATGCCGAACCGCGTAAAACCAGAAGACACACGAAGCGGAGGCTACCATCAGAAATATGGCGACGATTGTTGGGAGTTGGACGCAGTAGAGCCGAGAGAGTTACAGCGCATAGTCAGAGAGGCCGTTCGGGAAGAGTTAGACTTGGAAGTGTGGAAGGCTAGTTTGGAGCAGGAAGAAATGGACCGAGCTGACCTGACGGAACGATTCGGTAAGGCTACGGTCAAGGTTTAGTTTAGTGACTAGCCAGCAAGTCTGTTGAGGGCTCGGCGGACTAGTTTTGGGTCTATTTTTCTAGTAGGCCGACCCTCTGTTGAGACGGTGCATCCTATATGACGATACGTCGTCTCAGCGTGTGGATGCAGCTGACAGGCAGAGACGGAGGAGAGTGGTCACCGTAAGAGAACGGGCGATCTTCAACTCCGTGGTCGGCCTCTAACACTCATTCCATTACCCTAGTTAGGATCCGTAAGCCGCAAGCCATGAACAAGGCTGACAGGGATTAGCGACTAAACCCCTCTTTTTTCCTCTTTTTTTTGTCTCATTCGCGCCACTCATGGGCGCGTCTCTCGCGTGATTGAAGCTAATCAACGCTTACTAAGATATGGATGTAAGAAAAGTGGTTTAGAGACAGAGCTGCCAGCAGAATGAAGATTGATAACTTAGAGAAAGGACGAGTTCTATGCTTACAAGGATTCGGAGATTTATACGAGGTTCTTGAAGACCCAAGACAGTATAACGACGGGAGAACCGGAGAGGAATATATTATGGTAAGGTTAAAGAAATGTGCCAAGCGACCGTGACCGCAAACGCAGCGCCGAAAGACTTGAGCATCGAAGAGGTATCATCAGCCACGCAGATAGGCAGGAACACGGTCTCGAAGTACCTGTCCATCCTAGAGGCACAAGGCAAGGTCAAGCTAAGCCGGGAAGTCGGGCGCGCGAAGTTCTACACGGTCAAAGAAGGAAAGGGCTAGTTTTGTCCGAGAAGTCGACTTTCACCTGTCCTAAGTGCAGCTCACAGGTAGCCGTCCTATACGGCGAAAGAAGCCGCAAGCCGCTATTATGGCACTGTCCGAACTGTAAACACAGTCGGTTGTTCCAATATGAAGATACCAAGTACAGTGGAAAAATCAGTTGTGAGATTTGCAGTTTCACTGTTGGCAGTGGTCACTATTGGCCGGATGTGCTTGACGCCCAAAAACATTGGGACACCCACACCTGGCAGGAGAGAGGGGCATATTTCGATTCCTTACCCACGCTGGAACGAACGGGTAAACCTCTGTACGGCTGGGAGAATCGCTTGATGAACATGTCACATGATATAGGTCGACTCGAAGACACAATCCTGGCACTTGACAAGCGACCAATTGAGGAACGCTTGGCCTTCAAGATGAAAATGAAAGAACTTCGGTCGCGGTGGATGTGGTTTGAGGACTATGCAGACTTGTTCCTCAAAACTGAGGAACTCGGCCAGGAAAGGTGAAGGGTTAGGGTTGGCTCTCGAATTGGTTACTAGACCGGATAAGACGCTGAACCCTGATTGGCTGCAGGGCGCACGTCAACGAATCGACATCGCTACAAAGACACGTTACTCGAACCCACGTCTAACCTTGGACATTCTGCTATCTCTTTTCACGGAACTACTCGAACGCCTAGAGAACGAGAACAAGACAATCTAGCGACGGCTGAAAAAGGCACCCTAGCAGTCTGATCCAGAACGCAAATTGTGGTCAATCTGCGCACAACCGCGACCAGAATAAGGCTATTGGGTAAGCAATAACGCTATTCAGCAGCTTTCCAGTGTGTCAGAGCGATTCGTATGAACGACCTAAGAGAAATCGACTGTCAGCACGGAGGCTGCGGAGAAAAGATTTGGGCGCTTCGCCCTGAAGGCTATTCTAGGTGGGACTATCAGAAACCGAACGACTCGACCAAATACAAGGAAGAACCATATTCATGCAAATTCGGACACCCTACTACAATCTACTGGACTGCGCCAGAGCTACCTATCCTTTGGCGAAATCAACCTGAGAACTGATGGGAAGAGACCCCTAAGTCCCGACATGCAACAGAGCTTTGGAAGCCCCTAGAACGTAACAGTACCGTCATTCAACATCGAAGCAAAACAGAAACCATGTGAGTTGCCTTTTATTCTGCTTAGAGACTGCCTTCCAAGACTGCCAATGGTTACAGAAATCAAGTATCAGAACAGAACGATCTATACATGTGAAATCTGCAAGTTAGGATATGCGGTCGCACGAACCGCTAGCGATTGCGAGAATTTCTGCAAAAGCCACGATACTTGCTCACTACTGATAAGGAAGAAAGCAGTGCACAAACCCTAATCGCAACTACATAGCAGACGAAAATTTACAGTTCAAGAATTTGGGCGTAGCAGTCGAAGACTTTACGTTACCATCCGCAAAGCCTCTTATTGCTGACCAAGCGTAGCATACTTACGTCCGAGTTGCCTTAGAATGATCCGACCACGGTTCACGAGTATCATTGCGGCCGTGTTGTTTGTCATCATGATCCTCTGGCTAGCGCCGAGTGCTAATGCCACATTCACAATCACGCTAACGCCTAACACGGGCGCAGCTGGGACGGTGGTCACGATTGCAGGTATTGAGCCCAGTATGGTTGCTCCCAGTCTAGATACTTCCTGCCAAGTAACCTCCTCTCCCGTCGACATAATCTCGAACCCAACTTGCACCGTGACTCAAGGTGCTGAGGGCAATTATGCCGTGTCTGGGTCTTTCACAGTTGCGAGCGGAGCCAGCCCCGGAACGTACACCGCCACCGTCACTGTCACTATCGCTCCCGCCCCAACTCCTTATGCCACAGCGTCAGCCACCTTCACCGTACCTAGCCCAACTCCAATTCCAGAATACCCGTTAGGATTGTCAATAGTAGCAATCTTCATGGTAATTGCATACGGCGTGATTAGACGAAAGACTGTCACGAAACAGAAGTAAGGATTAGCAGAGAGAACGATAGGTCGTTACGTAACGACTTTGGCAGTTCGGGATAGTGGCTTCAGAATCCGAGGACGACGAAACCAATCATCGTCCCGAGAGGTCTAGAGTGCTTCTTACGGAAGTCTTAAGTCCGTAGACTTGGCCTACAATCCTAGCCTTGCGAAGGGCTGCGTTTGGCGAACTGGTCTCAACACATAAGAGTCCACGAGGCAGCGCACGCGGTCGCTGGATACTTGCTAGGCAAGCCTCTCCGACGAATCAACGTCCGCAGGCATTATCTCGGAAAGAACCACTTGCAGGGAGACACAAAGTGGTCTCTTGGACGGATCAAACTTGAACGGCCCAGAGGCCTAGAATGGCACATTCCCAAATCAGTCAGGAAAGAACTCTTCGCGACTGTCTCGGGTGGAATAGCTGAAATTTGGTTCTTCGATCGGCCGCGCTACCACGGCTTAGATTGGAACAGGGCATTTGATTTTATGAAATCCTGCGTCGGAAATCAAGAGTTCACTGCCCGTTATTTTCATGAGGTTCAGTTAGAGGCCGTTGATTGGTTCGCGAAAGCTCGGTACATGAAGGCTGTGGCGGCTGTCGCTAACGCTCTCAAGAAGAAACCTGTCCTGTCAGGGCGAGAAGTTGAGAAGATTATCAGACTGACAGGACTCAAGCCGCTCAAGGATTGGGCTTCCTCTAAGATCCGTTGATGAAGCGAAAATACACGGCTGAAATATGCTTCTGACGCACAACCCTGAAAACCAACACGAACACCATAAGAACCTTGAGAGTCAAGGACGTGAGAGACAAAATGAGTGGAGGAGAGCAAACTACGCTAAGTGAAGCGGAACGCGCGAGAACTAGACGCGAACTTTGGACGAAGATTCATGCCTGTGACAAGTTGAAGGCACTGATTACGACAACATGGGCGACTTCGGTAGCGCTCAGATAACAGTGAGCTGGTCGAATGGTCAACAGTTGGATCTTAGAGGATACTGCGTGCAGAATGCTCTTGGGCTACTGGAAGTCCAGTGAGTTATCGGATTAAGCGAACTGCTTGAGGTATCTGCGTTCACCAAAGAAACTGTCAGCCTCCCTGAAGCTTCTCATCCGCAACCATACGCCAAGACGGTATAGTTCGCCCCACAAACCGAACCTCAACTGCAACAGCGAAGTTTGAAATCTAGGGCTTCATGTCATTCCAACATCTCAGGTGTGTTTATTTGGGCATATAGCTCAGTGACGAGCCAATAACTGCAGCTCGGTTTTCTCACTTGGGGCAATTCCTTCGGACGATCTATTGTCATTGGACGATTGAGCTTCTTTAGAGGACTTGAAGCTTGAAATTCTATAGGGCCTTCGCTCGAAAAGAAACGTGGGTCGGAATTGCTGTTCTGAGTATAGCCCTCACCGTGTTAGCTTACTGGTCAAACATTAGGGCATCAATTAACAATTACAGCATAGTAGTTGCCTATGTAACCATTATCTTAGCTATTTACGCTGGTGTCTCTCAGTGGTGGTCTCACAAGAGGGCTCTTCTCGAGGATAAGCAAAAGGCGGTTGACGACCTTCACGCATCGTTGGAGGAGTTTTACCAGATATTCAGATACTTCGCGGATCACATACCTAACGACTTGATTCAGTTCCAGAGATTGTCATCGTCAGCCGATTCTGCTCTGACGCGATTTTCAAATGCATACGCTCGAAGCAGACATGTGATTCCCGGCTATCTCAGCCCTTTGTCGCAAACAATGATAGAACAACTGTCCACGTTGGCGACCAGCAATGAGCACGATGTCGAGAAACTGAAAGAAAAACTGAAGGAGGAGAAAGAGCCGTTCCTCAAGACTCTTAATGCTTTGTTCCTTCTTTCGACAAAGTATGAAGAACGATTCAAAATTCGGTTCGAGTATTACGAATGGATCTTCCGAAACAAAGGTTTCGATAAGAACCTGGTCAAATGCCCAAAATGTCAGAAGTACGGTTCACCCGTAGACAAGTTCTGTTCAAAATGTGGCATTGATCTGACTCAGGTAGAGAAACGAACCAAGTGGTGGGTTTGCGCAACCTGCTCCGCCCGAGACAAACTCGGGCAAGAAAATCTTAGACCTTATGATGCCCATTACTGCACTATATGCGGTAACCTCCTTCCAAGAGACTGTGAGCATACTCGCTATACGGGAGTTGATGGCTGGCCGTTGAAGTTGGATCCGATCCGTTGGGCACTTGAGACCTATCTAGCATCTAGCACCTATCGAGCATTAGCGATCCATGATGACCCAGGAGGCTGCACTCTGGAGGCATACGGTATCGAGTTTCAGGACAATAAATGGCATGAGGTCAACGACGCAATCAAGGAGCTAGGCGGCTCATGGATTCTAGCCACGAAGTCTACGGAAGCCCATTGGCGCATACCAAAGATACAGCCCTAACCTCGACTTGATTCTTAGCAATTCCCTCTTCTGGCGTCGCCTATCATCAAACGAAAAAGATGGGCTTCATGTAAGATCGGTCAATCTGATAAGAGGTTAAGGCCTTGGGGTAGATGCCCGAACCGGGTTTCGATGCGTTATAATGCATACTTACCGAACAAAACACCCAAACCGAACACCAACGTAAATGTAAATCTGGTTATCAGCGTTTAGCTCGAACGAGGCAAGGAAAACAACAATACTTCGTTGTTTTCCCCCGGACTACCAACAACCCCCGTATTATGGGGAGACACCCGAAACTACCATGGCAGAAATATGCTGCTGACAGCGAGGCCCTGAAAACCAACGCGAACACCATGAGAAAGGCATTTATGGATTCAGATGAAGCCCTTCCTGAAGCTTGAGCTTAATGAGCGCACCCTCTCCCGTGGACGAAAGCAAGGCACCGGCCGTTCAACTGGGAGCCGATGATAAGTACCTAGTCGATATCTTCGCTCCACCCAAGGCTATACCGAGCCCGAAGGAATCGTTGGAGGCTATCAAAGGCGCAGTCAAGGGTAAGATGCTTGCGCGGATGAAGAAAGAGGCAGTCGATTGCCCTGTGAAGCTGAAGAAAGTCTCGTTCGTGGAGTGTTTCACCTGTCCAAATTTCAACCGTAGGGTACGTGGAAAGGTGGGCTGTAAGGGACTTCCACTGCCGACAAAATAGGATTCTATACCGTACTCGATACACCCGCTATTCTGGCGACGATTGCCACTAGCGGATGAAGCCTTTCGGGAGCGATATCTCGGATGAAATCGACATCATCCTTCCGAAGAACCCTCAACGCACGCAAACATCCCAGGTACACCAAAGCGCCAACGGCAACAAAAGCGGGAACCATCACGAGTTTCGTGAGGAATGCGTGAAACAAAGACAACCCAAAAAACACAACAGCGCCCATAATCAATGAACTGGCAGCAGCACATACAAACGCCTTAACATCCAGTTCGAAGAATCCACTTCTCAAAGCCGCGTAACCGTAGACTAAGGCCGCGAGAACCATAAGGCTTGCACGGCCCAAAGCTGGTCCTGATAAACCGAGCACTGGTGTGGCGAGGTAGGCGACGACAGCTAAACTACCGAGCCCCACCACGTTAGCCGCCGTATACCACTTTAGCTCACCTACAGCCAATAATACCGCCGCATATACAGCACCCACCGCCGTCAACCCAGACGTTAACGATACAATTACCGAAGGCACGAGCCCACTCACGTATGCTGGGCCAAAAATCCTAAGGGCAACAGCTGTAATTGACGCAAAACCGAAAGCGACTGGAATAACTATGATTGCTACGTACCTGCTATAAAGCCGCACTAATTGCCTAATCTCTTGCACTTCTTTAGCCGCATGCAACGACGACAACGCCGGCAGCAGAACTGTTGTCAATGCGTAGGGGGCCATCCCTGAGAAGCTAGCAGCAACTATAGCCACGTTGTAAATCGCCAGTTGGGGTAGCCCCTGTTGGGCCAAGGTGAACAACTTATCTGCTTGGTTTACTGCGTATCCAATCAAGGCGCTAACAAACGTGATCGATGAATACTTCACGAACTCTGCCACCGAGAACTCTGCCCCTCCTCGTGCGATTCCGAACGTCCCGATTGTCCGTCGGAGGGCGACTGCGAGTAGCACGCCGTCTCCCATTATCCATCCCACGAGGACTCCGGTGATAGCATAATGGAGCAGAAAAATGGAAGCCAGAATATAGCGTGCTACACTCCAAAGTATGATGTAGATTGTAGCCCTGCGCATCTCGCCCACCGCAATAAGAGACGCAAAGCAAACCTGGTCTAGAGAGAGAAGAATCACATCAACCGCAGCAAGTTGGATAAACATTGGAAGAACAGCAGTGCCCCCCAATAGTGGGACCACAACGGATGGAAACGCGATAAGCACCGCACCAATGCCGAGCGCAATTGCTGCAGCGATTCCGAACGACAGCATGAACATTCTCGCAGCACCTGATCGTGCTTTTCGGGCAATCAATTCTGGAATAAATTTCAGAACTGCAAGCGGCGCTGGTATCGGTGACTGCATCGTCACCGGCTGTGCGAGGAGACATACGGTAACAAGGAACCAAATCATCAGGTTCAGGGCCGTTACAATACCAACGCCTAACGTCGATCGCAGGATGTTCGTTAAAATGAGAAAGTACAGTGTGTTGGCTACTAGAACAACAACATTCGCGATGTAAAGGGACGTTGCACCCCTAGCAACAGCGACCCGTGAGTGAGCCATTGACTACAATCCCGCTTACGGCAACCTAGGGCTGGCGATAACAAGCCCCTCCCCTAATAAGCGGAATCCACTGTCAGCCTACTCCTCGCAACGTCCAGGAGGCAAGGCAGAAATTTGTTAACCCGCGGCCCCCGATGAAAGCCTTTTTACTTGACCTTTGGCGTGCCTGAAATTAGGTGGAGATTTCTGGTTGAAGGCGGCTATTCTTGCAGGTGGCGCTGGGACCCGTCTTTACCCTATCACAGCATATGTCCCGAAGTCGTTAATACCGATCGGAAGCCGCTACGTGATAGAACATATTCTGGATTATCTGAAGCACTACGGCGTTCTTGATATTGTGATGCTGATTTCGGAGAAGGAGTCGGATCTACTCCGGAATCATCTTGGCGACGGAAAACGATTTGGGATTAACATCGAATACTCTGTGGCTGAGAGAATTGGGACGGCGGGCGCGCTCGGTGCTGCGGCAAATCTTCTCGACGATCGATTCTTAGTGTATTACGGCGACGTCCTCACCGACATGAATTTAGGAGATATGATAGCGTTTCATGAGAGCAGAAGAGCTACTTGCACGGTTGCGATGAGCACCTCTGTCCCCATGGAGTACGGTGTCGCCAGGGTCGCGGAGGACGGACGAGTAACCTATTTCGAGGAGAAACCGATCCTCAAAGAGTACCCAGTAAGTATGGGGATACTAATCTGCGAGAAAGAAGTGCTCCCATACTGCGTACCAAACACGGATGTTTCCCATGACGTTATTCCGCAACTTTTACTGACCAAGAAACCCGTATTCGCTTATTTGACGAGCAAGAGACACTACGACATTGGAACATTCAAGAATCTTGAAGAAGCACGCGCCCTGATCGAAACTTCGAGAGCCCCATTCCACGCGTTCTGAGTTAATGACATTGACCTATGATAAGGTGCTGGTGACTGGCGGCGCGGGGTTCATAGGAAGCCACACAGTAGACGCACTTCTTGAGAACGGTTCGCAGGTTTGGGTCCTCGACAACCTTTCAACCGGCACACTTCGCAATCTTCGCCGTTGGAGAGGCAATCCGAAGTTTCATTTCAAAAAAAACACCGTGACCCAATCCAATGTCGTTGATTCACTGGCTGGGAAAGTTGATGCCGTTGTGCATTTAGCCGCGATTGTAAGCCCATACCTGTCAGTCAAGAAACCTCAGATGGTAAATGAAGTCAATGTATCCGGGACGCTGAACGTTCTTCGCGCAGCCGTGAAGAAGAAAGTAGAGCGAATCGTTTTCGCTTCTTCATCCTCAGTCTACGGAAATCAGACAATACTACCTATTTCGGAATCCAATCCTCTAGAGCCAATTACCCCATATGGGGTCTCAAAGCTCTCAGCCGAAAAGTACTGCGGCGCATTCCATCAAACCTACGGTCTCAGCACCGTCTCAGTGAGATACTTCAATGTCTACGGCCAGAGACAAAGCGCGAACCCATACAGCGGAGTAATCGCGATCTTCACAAACCAACTCTCGCAAGGGCAGCAGCCAACGATCTACGGCAACGGCGAACAGACACGTGACTTTATCCACATATCGGATGCCGTCAAAGCCAACCTTCGGGCGCTTGAAACAGAACGAGGAATTGGGCAAGCTTTCAACATAGGGACCGGACAATCAACAAGCATCAGACAATTGTATGCGATTCTCGCCGAGCTATGGAACAAGCCCGAGATGGCACCAGCCTACGTAGACGAGAGACCCGGCGACATCAAACACAGCTACGCGAACATGGAAAGGGCAAGAGATATTCTCGGGTTCGAGCCGAAGATCGAACTGAAGCAAGGCCTCAACATTCTCGTACACACACCTTCCCGTCAAGGCTGATGGATCTTTGCGCAGAGATTATTTCAGATTCTCACGTTACTGCCCACTCAGAATAGATAACTTGGCAGGGACATGGAAGAATCTCAGCTGGCCTTCAACAGGACCAGAATATTTGATCGCAGGGGACAGTGACTGGCTTGCCAAAAACACCTCCTAACAGGATTGGCTGTTGGTTGCTTAGGTGAGGTCCGTAAGATATGTGGAATATGCGTGTTCAATGTGTCGCGTCTTCAAGCAGGCGGGACCAGACGATCGAGTTAGATTGAAGAGCTTGCGAGTGTACGTACTAAGCTCGTGAACGGAATAGCTAAGTTACATATTGACTAGCTAGTCGATTGTGCGAAGTGCCTGAACGAACTTCTCCGTGAACTTGGTGGGTTCTCGTTCTGGAGGAATCTCAGTAACCTCTTCGCCATTGTAAATGGCTTTCAGTCCGCATAGTAGTGCTTCATGAATCATACGAGGCAAGCCGTCTTCGGTTGTCATCCTAATCATCTTCCTATGCTTCCTGTATAACAGAGGCATTTGAGAACGCTCAACAAAGGAAATCACGGATACGTTCGATTGGTCCACGTGATAGGTCGCAGGATGCGCCTCGCTGCCAATTATTGTTACACTTTCGTCCGGGTGCTTTCGCGCATATTCAAGGATCCAAGGGAGACGGTAGATTGCTTCATTTGTCGGGCCTCCGGGGCAGTAGTATAGGACATCACGTTCGGGTTCAATTCCGCGGAGTGCAGGGTCCTTGAAGCTTTCCGTTGCGATTGGAAACGGCAGGATAAAGCCCTTGCGATGAGTGAGCTCCATCAGGTGCGGAGACACATAGAAGATCAGATCCGTCAGCCAAAGCACAAGCCGCCAGTAGATTTGCTTGTGAATAGTCTTCTGCCTCGCGAAACGATAGGCGTCGCTGCCCACAAAGTGTAAGATCGTCTTTTTACCGAGAAGCTTCGCCGTTATGATGTAACGGCTGCACGTCTGCAGGTAAACCCCATACACAATGTCAGAAGCCCATATCAGTTTCAGACTCGGCAGCTTGACACGATCCGTCCATTCGGCTTCTATCCCCCCACAGCGAAGGACGTCTGCCAGCATGTCGGCGTTGGGCGAACCAGTACCTACAACCAGCACTTTAGGCTTGACACGCCTCATTTCACCCTGCCTTCTATCCGATTGATTGACTCTAACCAGAGAAATTCACTAATTAACGACCCGCCGGTATTTGAAACCAGTGAAATTAGTGGCGAATAGACTGGACGTTTGCCTCTGGACGAAAAACAGCGCAAAGTTGCTGCCGCGAACTCTTCAACGTTTTGAAGAGGTCGTTCCAGCAGAGGTGGTTGGGACGAAAATCCTAGTGGACGACCACAGCTCAGATAACACGACCGAAATTGCGAAAGGTTATGGGTGGCGCGTTTACGAGAATCCGAGGTCCGGTGTCGCGAGCGGAGCGAACGAGGCGTTGAGGCATGTGTCCACGCCCTTCTTCATTTCTATTGAGCATGATGTTCTTCTGGCAAGCGATTGGTGGCCCAGGATATGGCTGCATATCGTAGCCGATCCGAAGGTTGCGGTTGTGCAGGGCTGGAGGACCCCAACGAACCGAACCCTGCGTGCGATACTCGCGGATAATGTGGACTACAGTATCGACAACAACATCTACAGAACAGACATTATCCGGCGTGTGGGAGGGTTTCCGAATACCTGCGTAGTCTGCACCGATTCATGGCTTAAACGGAACCTGGAAGCCGCAGGATATAAGTGGATAGTGGACTCTAGCGTTGTTTCGGAGCATGTTCGGTCAGGCGTTATGCAGGAGGCTGCCCATAGGTCGAGGCTTCACCGTATGTGCACGTGTAAGCGTTGGACCTATCCTACATCCTACGTGCTGCGCCTCACGCTGATGAGTCCTGCGTCCGGGTTGAAACTTGCGCTGAAGCACGAAGCCCCTGCCGCGTTCTTCGCTTACCCGTATTTGAGGGTTCAAATCCTCCAGGGATGGCTGAGCGGCGAGATAGCTAGGGGCAGATGAAGCGATTGATTTTTCGTAGCCGAATCCTAGAGAAGCAGGTGAGGCATCAGCCCTAGTAGTTCAACAGTCAGCCTGAGAGCCATAGTTGATCAGAGTTAGTCTTGGGTTTTATTCGACACGTTCCATTCTGTATCGTAAAATTCCTGAATGCCTTTCCTGTATGTTTGAGGGTTATAGTAAGTGTTGCAAATTTCGTATAACTCTCTGTTGTACGAAACGTACTGACCTGGATCATCCAATTCCCTTATGTCCTCGCATATACGGCTGCGCAGCGAGTCCCAACTATCATACACAGTTCTCAATCCCTTGAAATCCTCTGTAAAGAATTCAGGGTTATAGACCGCGAAGCAGACGCCGCCGCTGAATACGGTCTCAAGAAAGTAACCGTCTAAGCCTTCCCCGAAGGTTAAGGCCCACTTCGCCGATGCGGCAAGTTTTCTGTAGTCACTGTAGTGCATATTCTTCACAAGCCGTACCTCCATGCCTGGTATCGCCGACCTAAGTTCGTGTAGTATTTCCTCTTTCCGAGGATGTGCATCATCGGAGGCTATGATGAGATTCGATTTTTCTTGATAGCTTGGTCTAACGTAGTCCTGCAATGATACGTACCATGAGATATACCGAGGGTGGATCCCCAGTAGTTTCTCTGCATAGTCGGAATAACTCCTATGAGCGATCGTGCATGTTACTTTACCAAATTCCCTTAGGGAATCCACATCCTTCCTGGTTGGGATGAAAGAGACATTCTGCAAGAGTATGTTGAAATGAACATCGGCAATTTTGTGCAACCTCAGGGCCAATTTTCTCGCAATGGTATCGGCGACTGTGCCGACAGTGTATTCTGGGACATGTATCATGACTCGCTCTAGTCTTGTAAAGTACGAGAGTGCCTGGAAAAGATCGTACAAAAAGTTCCGGTTGTCGAACTTCGAATAGCGTATTAGAGGAGGGTCTCCGGGGATTATGCACATTATTGCGTCAGCGCCAATCTGATTCCGAAGTTTCACCGTTTCATTGAAGATTGATGTTATTGATATAACGCCTCCACGGATATAATCGGTGCCGGGGGTAAGGAATATAATCAGTTTCTGTATTTCAGGATCGTAGTTTTCCATCATCAATTTTCTTTGATGGATTCTAACAAGCGCGCTGCTTAGTCTTCTGTAGATCCTCCCTCCCTTCCATCTTTTCGGAATTCGAAGCCGATCAATCATAGATAATCGCGTTGGTAGACTTGAGGATTCACAATCAGCAAATTGATAGCTTCTGGGTTACTTCGGCCAGAAGCATTGCTATGGACGATCTTTACTCTCAAAGATTGCGCCGCGGAGTTCCCACGAATCCGCTTTGGTTCAGTAGCCGTAGCTTTTGTTCAAGCTCCTTAACTCTTATCTTGTCTTCACTGGTGAGGAGTTCCTCTGACTCCAATAGTCGTCTCATCATAACGAGCAACTCCAAGTATAAGGGACCTACCGCCTCTGTCATCCAGCCTGGAGCGTACTTGTAATTGTACGGGTTCGCCTCCACACCTATATCCAACTCTGAAGAGTAAGCCGGACTACGTTTCAGATGCAGCCAACCAATTAGTATCGTCGGCGGAATTCCGACCGCACTTATTACGACAGCGAAGGGAATGAAGTGACCGAACACATTCGCAATTACTGGTGTGTCTTTGATTGCAAGGTACCACACGACGACGAGAGTTTGCACGGCCCCTAGGATAAAAGTAAGGTATGTCGCGTATCCCATCCTAAAATAGTACCAAAGGCGGGCCACAAATCTAACTTTCGTCTTCTTTATCATCACTAACCCGAATCAAACTCGGATTGCCGCCTATTATGGGATTCGATTATCCAGACCAAGGCGGACTTGTGATAACCAAAAATGCAAGCTTCTTAGTGTATACGATCACTCATCGCGATTAAGCTGCTTGAATAAGGTCGCATTGTCGTCTGTTATGTATGCCTGCAAAGGGCTTGGTAACTTGTTGTCGGTCAAAATGGGCTGTTAACTAGCGCCGGGTAAAATGGGTTAGTTTCGGGTTTTGCGTCTGATTACAGCGTAGGCCAGGACCATGAATATCGCCAGTAACGGTACGCCGAAGGGGCACTCTGGGAGTGGAGGACCAGCGTTCTGAATTATAGTCAACCACTCGTACCTTGATGCCACTTCTGCTGACGTTTTTCCAAGTGCCAAGTGCCATATGCGGTCTAAAATAATCATGTAAAGAAGCCCCGTTAGAATGGGGGCATCAGGCTTCTTGAGGTTCAACTTTCAGCTCACCAGTCAACGGCGTGGGCTTTCTTTGTTTCCGCACATTCCTTTACTTCTAATGCGATCGGGATAGACGAGAGAGCAATCTACGAGCAAAAGATTAACTCAAACAACGAGCGACTGGCAAGGCTGGTTAGGCGCATGAAGGTTGACGCTTGCATCTGGACTAAGAACAGCTCCAAGTTTCTGCCAATCACGCTGAAAGCCTTCGACATAGCCGTACCCAAAGACGTCTTGGGAAAGAAGATCATGATTGACGATCACAGCGAAGACAAAACCATCGAAATTGGTGAAAATTACGGCTGGCATACGTACACAAACCCTGGTATAGGAATCGCCTCTGCGGCCAACGAAGCTTTGAATCACGTCACAACTCCGTTCTTCATCTCAATCGAACACGACGTAATTCTAGCGAAAGATTGGTTCACTCGAATTTTCGCTCGAATTCAAGACCATGACAACGTAGCAGTCTGTCAAGGCATAAGGGTGCCAACAAATAGGACGCTCCTAGCGATTTTTGGCCGAGACGTTTGGAAATGTACGAGCATCGATAACAACATCTATCGAACGCGCGTTATAAGAAAGCTCGGAGGCTTTCCGCGCAAGTGCGGAACTTGCACCGATAGCTGGCTCAAGAAAGCTGTTGAAGACGCTGGGTTCGAATGGGTGATTGATTCAAGTGTAGTTTCAGAACACATTTACAATGGAATAAGGCATTACTGGCGAAAACAAGAAAAAATTACGCTCTGCACTTGCGGGTTATGGCGGCAAGGGTGGCAGGAAGGCAGACTCTATGAATTCCCTCGTCTTTTCCGCTCACTAGCCACCAGCCCACTTCACGGGCTACAGATCGCCCTGCGTCACAACCAGCCTGGAGCCATCTTCGCATATCCCTATCATCGCTTCAGGCTAATGCAGGTATGGCTTACGAGTACAATGTGGTTTACTACTAACATGGGCGACGACTTACACAAGTCACCATACAGTCATGGCAATTGAATGAAAACGATTACCCAGCCCAATTTTTCAGGTTACTCGACAACCCGTAGATGTTACGTTACCTCGTATAGTGCATAAGAAAAAGTTCAGAGGACACAAATCTGTGGTCAAGGAAGGCATGTGTCATATCCGCGCACGATCAGTATGCCTTGTCGGTAGGGGAATAGGTCAGCTGACTTGCGTCATAGGCTAAGTCACGACCTTGTTTGGGTGCGGTACCCGATATTAGCCGTATGATCAATATGACTATCAGTGCGCTGAAGACCCCTCTGATTTGTACGGAAAAGCCTGAACTAAAAAGTAGGCCGTAGAGGTTTACACATTGATTGCTGAGTTGCTTAAGAGTCGAGTTATAAAGTGGGATAAACAAGAACGAGGCCTGATCCAGACAGATGTAATAACCCACCTGGACTAGGATCCAGAGGAAACCAGCGATGGTCAGCATCACAGTCAGTGTCTTGTATCCCTTTCCGCGAGCGATTTGAATCAGTCCCAAAGCGATACCGTATACCAGCATAGTATGCCATACCCATGAAAACGCAGTGTACACGAGAAAAGGAGCTGCCACTAACCCGAGCCGCGAATCCTTTGACGGATCGGTAATCATCGCAAGAACTATAACGTATGCCAATGTCGTGAGAGTGATAGCATTCTCAGGATACTCAATCCCCTGAAGTCTAAGCGCTGACCCGAAAACGTCTAGTGCCTCAGGAACATATAGACCAGGTCTCCCTTGGAACAACGCGAGTGCGTCTGGGCGAACGAGGGTCAGCCAAGTTATGATCGGGATGAATACTACAGCGATGGGGACTGTTGTGGATAGTAACCCTCGCCAGTCCCTCGCCCTTGCAGTTTTTACGATTAGGAAGGGTAGTGCGATAAAGGCCAGCAGTCGCATGAGACCGGCCGCAATTAGTGAAAATGATGCTAAGCCATATTTTCTTCGCTCTGTCAAGAATGCAGAGAAAACGACAAACATTAACGGGATTGAATCGACGTTATTCAGATTGACGAGCACCAAGGTGAGCGGGTTCAACAGCCACGCGGAGACTGCGAAGCAAATTCGGTTTCTGCTCGCACCTGAGTCACCAAGCATCTTGTAAATTAAGACCGCGATCACGGCGTCAGAAATTAGCGCCGGAAGCTTCATCATAAGAACGAATATGAGTGCGGCTGGTGTGGGTTGGAAATATGGCGGTACCCCCCAAGTTGGAAACGTAACGATACTGGCGGGATCAGGGTGTGAAATGGGTAGTCGTAACCACAGAGCATAGAAGGCAGCAAATATGTATGGAGGGGCGGTGTAGATTCCGAAGATTGGGCTTGGTTGATTGTACACATTAACAATCCCAATCATGTACCAAGCGCGCCAATCTCCAGAGAGCGGAGCATACACGGCATATATCATACGCACGAGCATCCCGACGCCGAAGACGAGGATAAGACGCGGATCGAGGCTTTTGGGCAGGGCGAGTTTTATCGTCATTGCACCGCCAGGGTGTCGGCATGCGGGTTTTGTGGTAGCGGATCGTTCTTGGAAGACCAAAGTAAGAACATCGACAATAGCATGAAAGCGGTTAGTAGAGTGCGTAATATTGGTCTCAGAACCAAGTCAATGAACTGACTTGATAAAAGAATAACCGCCCATTCCGTACTTCGATTGAAGAACAAGAGAGTCCATCCACTCGATGTGGTAAAACCATCCGCAGTAAAGAATCCCAAAGTGAATGCAGTAACTAGAATGGCGATGAATAGCGAAATTGTCTTTTTCACTTTGAGGTTTGCAAAACCGAAAAGTGGTATTATCCAGAGTATGTACTCTACCTGAAAGTCAAGGAAAGCAAGATATCCAAGCAGCGCAAACAGAGCCATCGTCAAAGGCCTTTGGAGCATCTCAGGCCGAAACTCGTATGCTAAGAGATATGAAATGACGACTGTGAAAGTGGCTAAACCAATAAAGTCGGGCGTTACAGCAATACCATACAGGCTTTGTTCGCCAAGAATAAACTCCGTCGTCGATTGCGTATAGTAAGCTTCAGAGAACGGAAATTGCGACCAAATGACATACGCGACGAGTCCGCATACCGCTAATGTAGCAGACACCAAGATCTTCACTCTTCTAGAACCTGCAATCCTACTCGAATACAGAACGGCTGGAAGCGCGACGATGGGGAATAACTTCACAGCGATTCCAGCCGCCAAAGAGGCCGCGCCTAGGAGATGTTTCTTCTTAACTATGAGCAACAGAGCCAACATTATGAAAGCAACTGGGATAACATCAACTGCTCCCATCATCTCCGTTACGAAGGTGGCATATGGATTCGCAAACCACAGTAACGATGCAGTGTAAGGCCGATTCGTCATCGGCCACAACAACTTTCCGAGCCTAAACATGATGTATGCAATCAGTATGTCAGCGCCAATTAGCGGAAGCTTCACCAACAATAAGAGCACCTGAAGTGAAAATGGGAGGAAAATTGACTGACTCGTCAAGAAGGTTTCGAGACTGGGATGATCGATCGGTATCAAATACCACAGGCTGAGAGTTGCATTGTTGAACCTACCCCAAAGGTTACCTGAGTCAGGCGATCGCGAGTAACTCTGGGCTTCTAGGTAGTAGACAACCGGCATGCTTGGCGGGGTTACAGCCGCCAGAACCACTTTGACCGCTAGTAGCGCAACGAGAAGTAGGAGGAACAACCTCCTTCCACGCAACAATCGCAATTGGACGGCCTTGGCATGTCGGTCATAAGGTAAATATTTTAAACTAGTGGACAACTCGCGATTTCTGGGTGCGCAGCACCGAGCGCCTCCCTTGGAATCACGTGTCACCAGCTACCAGAATACTTGAAAGGAACTTGGATCATAACGGCTTCAAGCTTCAGGAAGGTTCAGCATTCTTTCAATAGCCCACGTTTACTCCATCGACTTTGGACTGAGCGAAGGTGATCGACAAAATCGCGATCGCTTCAGCCTGTGAGTGACCATGCGAGATTCGATGAGCTCACATCATTTGTTTCGGTTCGGCGAGCAGGACCAGCAGAGGATTAATAGTTCTCCGTTCTACGTCGATCTGGTTGCGATGATCCGACTTGACGCGTGTAGTGATGGCGCAGATTAACCCAACAGTCGGCGACCTAGACGGAAATGCCGACCTCATTCGTGAATATTTGCGAAAGGCAAGGGAAGTTGGAGCCGACCTCGTAGCTTTCCCTGAAATGGCCCTTACTGGTTACCCGCCGCTGGACCTGTTGCCTCCTCGCGAAGTGCGTCCACCTTTTGGAAAACGCAAACCGTCACAGGAAGATTTTGTCCGACTCAACAAGCAGTACGTGGAAGACTTGGCGAAGGAGGTTGGTTCTATGACGGCTGTGATCGGCTTCGTTGACTATGACGAGGCAAACCTCTTCAACGCGGCAGCTGTGATCAGCCAAGGCAGAGTCACCGACGTCGTACACAAGACGTTGCTGCCGACCTATGACGTTTTTGATGAACAGCGCTACTTCACCCCGGCCCTTGTCAACAACCCAGTGCAAATCCAGGTTGGCGGCCACGCGATCGTACTGGGAACGTCGGTTTGTGAGGACATTTGGGATGAAGAAGTGGGTTATGGCGTTAAGGTCGTAGACGCCCTGGCCGAACACGGCGCGCGCCTTCTTGTAAACATCAACGCCTCACCTTTCCACCTAGGAATACGTGATACGCGACTCAGGATATTGAAACGAAAAGCGGTTCGGCTTGGCGTTCCAATTCTCTACGTGAACATTGTCGGAGGGCAAGATGAATTGGTGTTTGATGGGGAAAGCCTAGCAGTTGATGCGAAAGGGCGACTGATTGGGAAGGGAAGACAGTTCGAAGAGGACATGGTCATTGTTGACATGGAGTCCGACCATGAAAGCCTCGAGATTCCCACGCCCGCTGTTCCGCCCGAACAGGAGATGTTCCGTGCGCTTGTTCTCGGTGTTAGAGATTACTTCGGGAAGACCGGCTTTCAACATGCCTACATAGGATTGAGCGGAGGAATCGACTCTTCACTAGTCGCCGTAATTGCAAAGGAAGCATTGGGAATGGAAAATGTTACCGGCGTCTCGATGCCCTCCCGTTACTCTAGTGGTCACAGCAAGAGCGATGCCATGACATTGGCAGAGAATCTGGGAATAGAGTTTCTGACTATTGCAATCGAACCGATATTCGTCGCCTACCTAGAACAACTAAAGCTGCCCTTCAAAGGACGACCCCCTGATGTGGCCGAAGAAAATCTCCAGTCGCGAATAAGGGGAAGCCTGCTAATGGCTCTCTCCAACAAGTTTGGAGGGCTTGTATTGGCAACAGGGAATAAGACCGAACTCGCCCTAGGCTATGCTACATTGTACGGCGACATGAACGGCGGCCTTGAAGTAATAGGTGATGTGAGCAAAACGGAGGTCTATGCCTTATCGCGATACTACAACCAGAGAGCGGGTCAACCAGTGATTCCAGAGAGTTGCTTTAGTAAGATTCCTTCAGCAGAACTGAAACCCGATCAGTATGACCCATTCGACTACGCAATAGTATCTCCGCTTGCCGACGATATCATCGAGAACCGATTATCGAGGGCTGAGCTGCTGCGGAAGGGTTACGATGAGAAGGTAGTGGATGATTGTTTGCGTCGTGTCAGATTCGCTGAGTATAAACGACGCCAGGCCGCTCCGGTTATCAAGATAACCAAGAAGGCTTTCGGTTTGGGTTGGAAGATGCCGATAGTAAACAAACTACCGGTAGACAAGGGCTTGTAGTGGGTTCGCACAAAACTCTGCGTTAATAATCGCAGGCCTGCCAACCACCAGGGTTCTATCGCCTATTTCCTCTCAGACTTTCGATGGTTAGTAGCCAAAAATGGCGAGTTTTCGTCGGCTCTTCAAAGACTTGCGCATTTCCGCGTTTTCAGCGGTGGTAGTGGTAGTGATAATAATAGTGGTAGTGCGGGTAGGACTGGTAGTATTGGTAGCAGCTCGCGTAGTAGTAAGCTCCGTTGTAGTAAACGATAGCTTGGCCGTTGTAGCAGCTGCCGACCTGATTGTAGTTTGGATAGTAGTAGGGCGGATAATTACCGTTGTACGGATAGCCCGGGGTTGAGTAGTAGGGATTCGAGTGAATAGTCAAGGTCTGAGAAGCGGTACCTACAGCTGATCCATACTGGCCATAGTTGTAGTTGCTGTAGATCGAGATTGAAACTTGCAATTGATGCTCCACGACCGAAGGTGGGAGCGTGAAAACAAGTTGGCCGGCATAATTACCCCCATTAAAGTTGATCACCGAGTTAGCAGAACCCAGGTTTGCATTAGCTACAGTGTCGTAGACGTTGTCCACAGCCCACAATTGTCCGCCCATGTTCTGGCAGCCTGCTGATAATGGCAATGTCAGTTGAATGTTCCACGGGCTATAGGAGCCGTATGAGTTCGATCCGTAGTACTGCGTTGTCGCTGTCATAGAACCAACCTGCACCGAGCAAAATGGCTGCGCGAACACTGAGCCGCTTGTGACAACGACGCCTAAGGGAAGTAGGAGAGCCAACGCCAACAGCGCACAATATCGCGTTTTCAAGATTCGCTGGTCACCTCACAGGTGCTACGCTCAGTAGCGTCCTACAATCAGCCAATCGTGCCGGCGGTTAAACGTCGTTCCACCAATTCTACTTTTGAACTAAATTGCCTTAGATTTAGAAATATGAACACTGCAACGACCCTCAGACCGCCTTCCCTTACTCCAAGGCGGAGTTACCAGCTAGATGATTGTTGCTGCAATCATTTGAATTCTACGACTCTGCTCTGCCATGATAAAATCTCTAAGGTGCTCGTCGAACGGGGAAATGAACGGATCTTCTGATCCTAGTTGTGATTGAACGTATCCTCGCAGCATATTGACAGAACCTTTCACTCCAATTGATCTGATCAAAGCGTTCTTGGCGATTCTGCCCACCGCGTAAAGCGGATGGTAGCCGAGGGTGCCCATAGCCGCACCCCAATACCCAAACTGGTGCCCTGTCCCCCTCGGGCGAACGTGCTGGAAGTGAAGATCTTCGAAGAGCCGTATCTCGCAGCCTTTCATCGCTGCCGTGTACAGCAGCCATGTCTCCCACCCCGCCTTCAACGGATACTGACCGCCAACATCACTCCAAAACCAGCATTTGATCATGCGTCCGCTCCCCGATGGGACGCGTTCACGGGTAAGAGTTCCCGTGGCTGACGGTTGACCGCTCGCGACGACGAGCCGGTCGTTTGATTGCATTCTGGAGGTTAGCATCTCGGCGTAGGTGGTAGGGTAGAAGCAATCGTCTCCGCTTATCATGAAGAAGTCTGTTCGCAAGCCCGTCTGGTTGTTTAGTTTCCAAGCTAAGTTGATGTTAGATGGGACACGCCTAATGTCGTACCCTCTATTCGGCAAGGTCACCAGGTTAATGGTGCGAGTGCGGTTTTCGTAGTCGTGAAGAATCCTTCCGGTTTCGTCTGTCGATCCATCGTCAACTACAGTTATGCGCTTGGGTGGAATCGATTGCTGGAGGAGCGAATCAAGTGTATTAGGGAGGTGTCGGGCGGCATTTCTTGCGACTACGACCACCCAATAGCTCAAGCCCTACGCCACCAACGCCTCAACTTGAAGCTTGGCGGCATCCGCATTTTCACTTTCAATGAATATTTTGTGCCAGAAGTGAAAGCCAAGCAGTTGCCAGAGCAGAATCTGAAGCCTCCTGTCCTTGAGCGCCCCAGTTGTCCCACCCATTATCCTCTGGACCGTTTTCGTTTGGAAATATTTGGCGAGTACGTCTGACTCGGGCAGGATTTGGCGGATAAGTTCTCCAAGCTCTCCGTTATACCATGCCTGCACGTTTACACTGAAGCCCCATTTGGGCTTGCGCATACTCTCAGGAGGCAGAACCTTCTGAACAACTCTCCTCAACATGAGTTTACCATATGTTCCCGGCGCAAATTTCAGTCGCCATGGGACCGTCGTCATTAGATCCACGATTCTGTTATCGAGCAGAGGCACTCTAAGCTCAAGTGAGCTTGCCATACTCATCGTATCGTCGACCGAGAGCAGATCATCGACCAGCTTCGTACGCAGCTCAGCATTCATAAGTCCCTGAACGAAATCGACACCTTCAAAGAAGGGTGCGTAATGCTCCCGCAAGTTAGATGTCGAATTCTCTTCCTTGAACAGTTTCGCGTTAAATGAATCTGGAAATGTCCCCGCCAAGATCAAGTATTCCGCCGCGTTATCGCCTAAGGCTTGTAGTACCCTGAATCGGTTTCGTGTCTTCATTCCCTGGGGCAGCGCTTGCAAGAAACCGCCGGGTATTTTCAGCGTCCATGCGAATCGTTTCTTGGCCAGTTCCTGGATTCGCAGGGCGTTCTGGTACCTTGCGTAGTACCCGCCGAATACCTCGTCTCCTCCGTTTCCGCTCAGGCATACCTTCACATGTTTGTGGACGAGTTCGCAGACAAACCATGGGTATAAGTTGTATTTGGGTGCCTCCATATGCCAGATCATTTTCGGGTATAGTTTCATGGCCTGTGAGCTATCGACAGTGATCTCACGGTGATCTGTTCCGAAATGTCCCGCGATCAATCTCGCATCCTTGAACTCATCCGTTTCTTCTCCGAACCCCATGCAGAAAGTCTTCAAGGGTTCATGTGAAGCCTTGGCAGCATACGCGACGAGAACGGAGGTATCTAGGCCGCCCGACAGGAAACAGCCAACGGGTACATCTGCGACGAGCTGGTCGCGAACAGATTCTTCGAGAGCCGAATCAAGCCTCGCAAGAACATGCCCCTCATCGGTTGACACGTTTACCGCAGGAGAGGCCCAGTAAGTGTCGATCGTGACCGAGGCGTCCTGGTAGATAAGATAACTCGAAGGGGGCAGCTTGCGTATACCCTCTAGTAGTGTCCGATCGCCTGGAACGTATCCTAAGTTGAGGATTGTGTAGAGTGATTGGGTGTCAACTTTTCGTTCAAACGGGGCTTGCAGAATGCTCTTCATTTCGGAGGCGAAGAGTAAGGTGTCACCCCTGACCGCGTAGTACAGTGGTTTGATTCCCATGCGGTCTCGGGCCAGCATCATTCGTTTCTTGGTTGAGTCCCATAGGGCAATGGCGAACATACCGTTGAGTTTAGTTACAAACGATTCCCCGTACTGCTCGTAGCCATGAACGATTACTTCTGTGTCAGACTCGGTTCTGAAGTTATGGCCTAGATCCTGTAGTTCCTGCCGCAGCTGACGGTAGTTGTAAATCTCACCGTTGTAGGTCACGTGAATCGTTCCGTTCTCGTTATGGATTGGTTGGTGTCCGCCCTCGATATCGATTATGCTCAGGCGGGCGTTAGCCAGTCCAACAGTATTGTCTATGTAGAACCCGGTATCGTCTGGCCCACGATGGTGTAGGACTTCGATCATGCGGCGCAGGAGAGCCTCATCATTGAGGCCGGCGAAGCCGGCTATGCCACACGTGGGTCTTGCCTCCTGGGACAGGTTCGAGTCTTGGAGGTGTGCGGCTTTATCAAATTCTTGGTTTCCAACAACCCTTCGGCTGACTATGCACGTCATCAGTAGCTAGAAAGGTGGATTCGAGAACAATTTCAGCGATGGCTCATGTTGATGTCTCGCAGATTCGGCCTCGAAACTCTTCGGTTGAAGTCTTCGTGGGTCTGGGTTGTAACGCGCGTCTCTGGTTGATCTACCTAGCTAAGACTCTTGCCGGCGCCGCCCTCGCCTCAGCTTCTTTCAGCAACGCTTTCGTTCTGAAGACGGGCCTGTACACTGGTCCGTAGATTATGAGGCCTGATTTTCCCTCGTCATCTAATCGCCTGATGACTGTTTCCAGTTCCATTCCTGGTGTCAGTTCGTTCGCGATTGCGTCCACTACGAGTACTTTGCCTTGCTTTAGAAGTTCGAAGTTCGATTCGAATCGTTCTCGCATGGTGGGCTTGTCGATGGAGAGGAGGCGTGCGTTGAGCGGCATTGTGTGTTGTTCGACTGGGCCTTTGCAATCGAATTCTAGGCACCTGTCTCTCGCGGGATAGAATACGCGGCCGCAGCCATTGCATAGAGTATACGTGATGGTCTTGCCGTTGTACGGCTCGACTTCTGCAATTATTCGTGGTAGTTCCAATTTGCTTCTTATCGAGTGTTGCTTGAACCTCATGAGCCTGCGGTAGGAGTGTAGGCTGATGTCGCGTCTCCTATTGAGATAGTCTCTGACGGTCGGGGTTCTCCCTCTCTTCCTGAGGATTGCGTCTTCCACGTGTAACCATGTGGCGATGGTATATGCGCCTGAGCCGTAGGAGACTGCTAGGACGTCTTCTCCGGGTTTGGCATGGTCGAGAATGTCGCAAGTCGCGATTAGCGTGGACGCGGCGTACGTGTTGCCTGTATCTAGTACCCTGAGCCATGGGCGTATTCTTTCCTCAATGAAGCCAGGTGTTAACCTAATTCGTTCTTCTAGCTCTGGGTTGTCGAGTATTGGGATTTTTTCTTGGGCGAGGGTCTTGCATGTCTTCATAGGCATATATCCTGATGGTTGATGGAAGGTTATGTAATCGAAGTCTTGCAGTGAAATTTCTGGATGTTTCATGAGCAAGCCTTCGATGGCTCCAATTACGTGTTTGATGTATGCCTCAACTGTGGTTCTCCCGAAATGGCTCGGAACATGAACTCCATCCCTACGCCAGAAGTCAAGTGTGAGGCTTGAGTAAGCGGCGGTATCCTCAATCGTCGCAACTCGATCGGCACTGCCGAGTAGGAATGCGCCCGCACCGGCGCCGCAGGCATACTCTAACGGGTCGCCTACAGGAGCTTGGGCGACATCGGTGCCAACGGCTAGGCCATACTTGATTCTGCCACTCAGGATCTGGCTTTCGACAAATGCGGTCGATTGCATACCAGAGTTGCAGGCCCCTTCCAGGTCTGCAATGTACACGCGATTTCCCATTCCCAGGAATGAGGCTACATGACGTGCGATGGTTCCCACTGCGTATGGTTTTGATTCGGACCCTACGGCCACTGTTTCAATCTCGTCTGGATCTACGCCTGCCATATCAACCGCGTTCTGTGCCGCTTCAGTCGCGATCGTGATCGAGTCTTCCGATATACCTGCGACCGATTTGTCGCGAAGCAGCAGCCCGTTCTTCACTTTCTCAAGAAATTCAGGGAGATCTTCGCGTTTGCCTTCCCTTTCTCTGACGATGAGTTCACTTTGGATACGCTGCAGGGGAACGTAAGCACCGTACCCTACGATTCCGATCTTGTCGGTCGCCATGGGAGGCCCCTCTGGTTGTGAGGGTTAAAAGTATGGTAGCCGAATGGCCATCGTATTTAAGATGGCATTGCAAAGGTCAAATTGAAGTGCAACATCCTCGAGGAACCCTACTGCTGCACCCCACACAAATCACAGAAAACTGCCGCAGCCGGAATCTCAGCCTCACAATCCCTACATCTCTTCGTGACGATAGCAGTGACCACGGTACTCGTGGCGTCTGGAGAGGGCTGGACCAGCAGAGGCATTGGATTCAAATTGACGGGTCGCGGATTCTTGAGGTTGTGATCCTTGATGTATTGGTGAAGCCCTTTAGAGAGTTGAGCATAACTTACGTGAGCTCCTTCTGTAACGCCTAATAACGCTGCTACTACCTTGTCAGCGTAAACCGACTTCTTCGTAAGCCCACTCAAGCCAAACACGTCAAGATCTACGATTGCAGCAGTAATTAGTACTTTCGACCGATTCCGTCAACTTATCTGCGGATGCCTTTTCAGTCAAGTTGTCTTGCCCTTCTAGGCCCACGGAATGGGGGGCCTTCTAACCAACCCGTAAACGAGAAGGATTAGTCCAACTGCACTGAGGCCCCAACCAACGTACGGTACTCTTGGGTCTGGTCGCCAACTAGTCGATACCTCATTGTAACTCACAGATAATGTCACATATTTCTTGAAGAGTGAGGCTCTGTTGTCGAAGACGAAGTGGTATACACCACTATTGTTGGTGGTGAAGGTGAAGTTGGAGCTGCCCTGCTGGTCCCCGGAAAATATGAATGTTGACGGTTGGCCCGCGGCCCAATTTTGATAATTGGTGCTATCGAAAACTAGGAATTGAACATCGCTTGAGCTGTTTGTGGGTGCTTGGGTAACGTCGAGTGTGCCAAAAACCGATACGCCAGCGGGCAGGGAATATGGCCTGTCCGTTACATCTCCTACTAGAAATTCTGCATGCAACTCCACATCGTGTCGCTGCACGACTTGAACTTCGACGGTAATGTATTGGCCGACAACGGTAAGTAGCAAGATTCCGGCCACAAGGAGGACCACTCCGATGAGAGTCGTTTTAAGGAGAACCATTCTGCAATCGCTTAGAATCAGCCATATAGACCCATGTTATGGGGTTTGAAAACGCCATTGCGTCCAAGTGAACGATATACCGCAAATCAAATTTATTCGAACATGTTTCTGGCCGAGCAGATGCTTTCCATGCCAAAAGAACCAAGCAAATCCCTGCCCGTACAAGAGTACATTGGTTTGCAGGTAATCGACACAAAAGGAATGCTAGTTGGTACTGTGAAGGACATTTCAGTCAACTTCGCGAACAAGGACATCTCAATTCGGGTATCAACTAAGAATAAGGGAGAGATGGATTTCGGCTGGGATGACATGCAGTCTGTCGAGGACGTTGTTCTACTCAAGAAGGAGGTTGATCTCTCCTCGTTGGAGGAGACAGAGACTGATTCTGATAAAGCACGGACGGTTCAAGCCGTTTTAATTTGCCCTGCCTGTGGTGCGTCTGTGCCGGCCCGTGCCAAGTTCTGTTCAAGGTGCGGTTCGGATCTTAAGTAGTAATCAATGGTTGTTTCGGTTTCGCCGTGCTGCCTTGGGCTTCAATGTCATGGATTGATTGAAGCTCTCTTATCCCTTGGAGCTTGTGGCGAATCAGAGTATTCTCTAATTCCTCTTTCAGCAAATGCAGTATGTCCTTGTGCATATGAATGAACAATGAATGTGTTCGATCCCTCGGACGCTCGAGCGATACTGGCATCACTTTCTTGACTTTTGCAGGCCTTGAAGATAGAACTACAACTTTGTCAGCAAGCTCGATGGCTTCAGAGAGATTGTGGGTGACGAGGACGAATGTTTTCCCGGTCTGTCTGTGTATATCAGTTACTTCTTCCCGAAGCACTTCCGCGGTGACCTCATCAATCGCGCTGAAAGCCTCATCCATTAGCACAACTTCAGGTTCGACTGCAAGCGCTCTTGCTATTCCAACGCGTTGTCTCATTCCGCCAGATAGCTGTTTAGGGTACATGTGCTCGTATCCCGCGAGGCCAACCATTTCCAAATACTGCTCCGCCAAGTTTCTGCGTTCTTTTTTCGACACCTTCCGCATTTCTAACCCGTATTCTACATTCTCCAAGACGTTCCTCCATGGAAACAAGCCGAAGGCCTGAAAGACCATGCTGATCTTGCCGTGGGGGCCTTGAACTGTTCCACCGTTGAAGCGAACTTCGCCAGACGTCGGCCTGTCTAGTCCAGCAATGATCTTCAGCAGAGTTGACTTCCCACATCCGCTCGGGCCGACAATTGATACGAATTCTCCCAGACCTATGCCGAAACTCACCTCTTGCAGCGCGTGAAGTTTCTGCTCCGCGTCGTAGAACTTGCTTACATTGTCTAATTCAACGTGATTCTCCATCAAGCCCACTTCCTTGCCCATGATTCCAACGAACCGAAAAACAAACGATCAACCGCTATCGCCACCAGAGCGATAGCCAGTATTGCGGCGAACCCGCTCTGCAACGACCCTGATGCCACATTTCCGTCTATGAAGTTCCCTATTCCTGCCACACGAGTCGCGATCTCAATTGCGATTATGATTTCCCATGCGAAATCATATGCCAACCTCAACCCGCTGAACATGTGCGGTGAGATAGCCGGTAAGACCATCTTTGTAAACGTCGAGAGGCGGTCCGATTTGAAGATAGAAGTAACGTCGAATAGTTCTCGAGGAATGTTCTTGGTTCCTTCGCGAACGGTGAAGTAGATCGGAAAGAAACCGGCTGCTGATGCCATTATCACGGCGGCGACGTTCCCAGGACCAAACCACAGAACAAGCAGGGGGAGAAAGGAGAGGTCCGGGAGTGCACCGAAGAGCATGATCAGGGGCGTGACCGTTAGGTCGAACTTGTTCTTGCTGCCGGCCGCGAAAGCCAGTGGAAGAGCGATTGAGAATGCCATCAAGAGCCCGCAGACTAAATTCAGAAAGCTGTGTGCTATTCGAAGCAGGAACGTTACGCTCTGAATGGACGAGAAGAAGACGAGCAGTACGCTCGAAAATGTTGGCAGACTCTTACTAGGGACCACTCCAAATCTAGTAAGGGCTTCCCACACCGCAAACCCCAAGGCGAGTGGTGCGACCCAGTAGTAGTTTGCAAATCTGTGACCTGCAAACACCGACCCTGTCAGTGACAGCGCAAGGGCTTTCTGCTTTTCTACAGACACTTGATTGCGACCTCAGAATGCGATAAACAAGTAGATGTCATGCTAGCTGTCAAATTAAGGTTGGAACGCTTTCTCCACGCAAGTTGCTTCGAAACTGTGTCGTATCGAACGAATAATCGCGAGGAAAACCAACCACAAACCGTTAATCGAAATCGAGGATCCTGAATTGATTTACAGTCGGGTGTTAACAAAACTCCTACTCGTGAGGTCATCAACGAATATTCGTTGCGCCTTGTCAACTTTTCATTGTGCAGCATCGCACATTCTTAACAGAAGTTAGACACATTCCTCATTGAGACATGTGGAAACATAAAGTGTGATTGATGGATCGACAAAGAACAACTACGAAACATTAAGGGTTGATTATTCTTTGGGCGAATTCACGACATTTCCAGAATTCGAGAAAGAGATTTCGACGTATCATATCAGAATCAGAAAAGCGAAAGGTCCCGTTGAGGATCATGAGCGGGGCTGCTATCCGAATGCACTGCCCCAACCACAAAAACCTGTACGAACGACTCAAACGAGAACCAAAACATGATATGGATTTCGTTACGTAGAGCAAATATCGGTCGTCCACGAAGAAACTGTTCACAGACTTAGGGTATGAGCCGTACCGTTGACGGAGCTTCTGCTGCAGAAACTCCAGATTGCCCACACGAATGAAAAAGACATCCGAGATGCGATAATACTTCTCAGCGAACCCGAGATCGGGAAAGGGGACAAAGAGCAAGTCAACGGAGAATACATCGCTGAGATGTTGGAAAATGAATGGGGATTCTACTAGACGGTATCAGAGAACCTCACCAAACTGAAAGAGTTCCTAAACAAGTATGACCTCAGCAAGCAGCATAACCAGACGGTTTCAGAGAGAATCGATAGACTTAGACATGGTTGAGAAACAGCCGAAGACGTTAAGGTGGAAGTTACGCGCCAAAGTTGGAACCTCAACCAAAGGGTATAATGTAGTTGAGGAAGTCCTGCGCGACTAACTAAGAGAAGGGGGCTTGCGGCGGTTAGCTGCTCACCGTCGCATCAGGAACAGGATTAGGAATAGTACAGGGAACATGATAAGCATCGGAATTAGCAGCTGATACTTTCGCTTTCGCTCCACGCGCTTAAATTCGTCTTCACAGGTTGAACTGCAAAACTCTTTTTCCACCGCGATAGGCGTGGAGCAGACAACGCAGTGCCTGTGACGAGGAACACTGACTTTCTCGGCTTGTTTAAGGTACTTGGACATTGGATCCGTCTTGTAGACGATTTTGAATTCGCTAATAAACTATCCCTTGCTTCCCACTTATGACCAGTTCAGCCACGGGCTTACTCAGGCGAATCCCTTCGCTTTCTCCACAGCCTTCCTTCATCTTCCGCAATACCAGCGTGGCGTCGTTCCCGAGCCATGTGTGTTGGATAATCTTCTTCGCAGTACAGGTTGTTGCAGTATTGGCATTTTTCGAGCTTCGGAAATTCTCTACCACATGTTGCGCATGTAGGCAACATCTACCACGCCTACAAGGAAGAGGGGTGCCAACATTAAAAGTAAGGAGTAATGACATATTTCCCGCCGCCAGGGAGCATCACCTCGTGAAATGCGCTACGTGCGGGGCAGAAGTCGACCTTCCCTTCAAATGCAACTATTGCGGAAACTATTACTGCCCAGAGCATAGGCTCCCCGAAAACCATGACTGCACTGAAACGTGGCGTGTCAAGGCGCTTAAGTCCGCCAGATCGATGGCAGGACCCATTCAAATGGGTACGGGAACCCGTAGCATGCTATTGCCTGCTCGAAACCGCACCCTTCGATTCAGCCCCACCGAAATACAACACTTGACCCTAGGGACAGTACTCGTCGCGGCGGCAGGCGTCGACCTGTTCGTAACCGATTATGGTTTCTCAACCTTGCCGCTGATTATTGCCACTCTACTTTTCGCGATGGGTTTCATATTGCATGAGCTAGCTCACAAATATGTGGCACAACGTTATGGTCTTTGGGCTGAGTTTCGCGTTAACACTATGGGTGTAATACTGACTGCCATCTCAGTCATCTCGCCCCTGAAATTCATCGCCCCGGGCGCGGTTGTGATCTCAGGCTTTGCGGACAAGGATCGAATGGGCTGGACGGCGATTGCTGGGCCAATCGTCAACATTGTAATCACGATAGGCCTTCTTGTTACGCTGCCTTTGCTTGGGCATTCATTGATCGCCTCGGCGGTAGTCACGGGTGCTGCCATCAATGCTTACCTCGCATTGTTCAATCTGATTCCGTTCGCAATTTTTGATGGGCGGAAAGTATACGTTTGGAACCGGCGGTATTGGGCGATAGTGTTCATTGTCGCGTTGATTCTCACTGCATACACGTACATATTTGTCGGACTGTGAAAGAACCAAGTAATTACTCTTTGAGTAGGGTTATGATAAGATACGCCCCAACTACGAACAATGCGAGGGCGACTATCGCAGCAATTGAAATGCTCAATTTCGTGTGCCTCATTAGATAATACACGATATAGCTCGGCAAAATTATCAAAGCAGCAGCAGCCAAAAGCAGTATGACATGTAGGAGTCCTCGTTCCTTCTGGGGCGGTTTTTGTGCCAGCGATATCCACCTGTGCCTTAGCTTTGTCCTCATTTCGCGAAATAAAAGCTTCCCATAGACTTTATACATAATGATTGTTTGCCCCTGCATAACTCGTAATGAAAGGTGAACGTGAATGAATGACTATGTTTCAAAACTAATGTCCGAAGTTAAAGCAAAAAACCCCGCCGAACCTGAATTCCACCAAGCAGTTCAAGAAGTAGTCGAGTCCGTCAGCATCGTTCTAGATCGTAAACCCCAATACAAGAAAGCGATGATTCTCGAGCGCATCGTTGAACCCGAACGCGTCATCATGTTTCGCGTTCCATGGCAGGACGACAAAGGCAATTACCACGTAAACCGTGGCTTCAGAATTCAAATGAACAGTGCCATCGGCCCCTACAAAGGAGGCCTCCGGTTCCACCCAACCGTATACCTAGGCATACTCAAGTTCCTTGCCTTCGAGCAGGTCTTCAAGAACGCTCTAACTACACTCCCGATGGGAGGTGGCAAGGGAGGTTCTGACTTCGATCCGAAGGGCAAGAGCGACGACGAGGTCATGAGATTCTGCCAGAGCTTCATGAGCGAACTCTTCCGCCACATCGGGCCCGACACGGATGTCCCCGCAGGCGACATAGGTGTTGGGGGCCGCGAGATTGGTTACCTGTTCGGCCAATATAGGCGACTGAAAGACGAATTCAGCGGCGTCCTAACCGGCAAGGGTCTCACTTGGGGAGGATCACTAATCCGCCCCGAAGCAACGGGCTACGGCGCAGTCTACTTCGCCGAAGAAATGCTGAAGACACGGAATGAAAACCTCAAAGGCAAAGTGGCACTGGTCTCAGGCAGCGGAAACGTAGCACAGTACACGGTCGAAAAACTGAACCAACTGGGCGCTAAGGCAGTAACCCTCTCCGACTCGAGTGGGTTCATTTACGACGCCGATGGAGTCAACGCAGAGAAACTGGCCTTCGTCATGGACCTCAAAAACGTGAGGCGTGGGCGAATCAAGGAATATGTGGACAAGTTCAAATCAGCCAAGTTCACACCCGTCGATCCAAAGCGCGACTACAACCCAATTTGGGACATTAAGGCGCAATGCGCATTCCCAAGCGCAACACAAAACGAAATCAACGCCAAGGACGCAGCCAACCTCCTCAAGAACGGCGTCTACGTAGTCTCTGAAGGAGCAAACATGCCCTCAACTGCGGACGCAACTAAGACGTTCCTAGACAAGAAGATCCTGTACGGGCCAGCAAAGGCAGCGAACCTAGGTGGAGTTGCAACCTCAGGCCTCGAAATGTCCCAGAACAGCATACGATTGAGCTGGACACGCGAAGAAGTCGATGACAGACTACACAAGATAATGATTAGCAGCCACAAGACCTGCTACGAGACAGCTAAGGAATACGGTACACCAGGCAACTTAGTAAACGGAGCAAACATTGGCGGCTTCTTGAAAGTTGCCGACGCGATGCTAGAGCAAGGCCTATTCTAATAGAAACATTCCCTACGAACTGTCGGGGCTTTATTGGCCCCGTCAACTTTTTCTTTTTCTTCATCTTAAATCTGGGTCAGGGTATTGACTGGTGAAGATTGCTCATACCTGCTTGAATGTCACCAACCTGGATCGCTCAATCAACTTCTACAGTAAACAAATGGGCTTGAACTTCGTGAGCCGACGTGAGATTAAGCAGAACAACGCAGAAATCGCCTTCCTAAGAGACGAAGCTGGAGGAGCGATTGAGCTTACTCAGTGGAGAGATAAGAAAACTCTAGCTGAAGGGGAGAACCTTGACCACATCGCCTTTGACGTGCAAGACGTTCAAGGCACAGTAGAACGCCTCCGTACCCAGGGAGTAACAATAGCGATGGAGCCATTCTCACTCCAGGGCTCCACATCGAAAATCGCATTCATTAAAGACCCAGACGGAAATTGGCTGGAACTTATAGAGTCACACAAATGAATTCGACTCTATCGTCAATTGCTGGCGGCCGTGTTTTCGCGGGTGCCGCACCGCTCACGTGGATTGGGCTTCGGCGGCGAAGAAAAATCAGTTAAGCCAGAGTGTTCGCCGTAGACTGCCGATCAGGATGGCGTTCACCGCTGTTGGGGAATTATCTTTTGGGCGAACGTCATGTATCCCGTATGGCCGACCATGATTGTGGCGGGCCTCGTCTTTCCGGTGTCAGCCCTAATTTCTCGAATGAAGCACTCTAGCGTGTGTACGTTGACGAATCCAACTTTCGAGAATGTCTCCGTGGTCTTCTCGACTTGGTTGAACGTCGGGCTGAAAGAGACCGCAGGAGCGCCGCCCGACAGGGCGTTGTGAATATGAGGGATCAGGGGCCAAGGGTCTCCGACATCGATTATGGCCGCGTCAAAATCGTTTCCTTCCACACCTCCACTAGCATCGGCTCTATGAACTGTCACATAGTCCGAGACGGAGGCTCGTATTAGGTTACGTTCGGCCACATCCGCGAATTCATTGCGAGCTTCATACGTGTGCACGTGACCGCCTGGCTTTACAGCCGTCGCAGCGGCAACTGTCATGGCGCCGCTGCCCGTCCCAATCTCAAGGACTTTCATACCTGAGCTTAGGGAGAGTTTCAACAAAATGATACCGATGTCTTTCGGGTACATTATCTGAGTCTGCCGAGCGGTGTGCATGATGAAATCGTGGGTAGTCGGCCGGAGAACCCAAAAGACCTCGCCCAGTGAGCTCGTAACTGAACTTCCAAAGGTTGATCCGATTATGTCGTCTACTTTTATGAAGCCCTTATGCGTGTGGAACTGTTTGCCTTTCTCGACCCTCAGAAGCCATTGACGCCTTAAATCCCAGTAAAGTAGGACCAATGAACCCTCCGAAATTACCATCAATCTTGCCAGCTTGATGACAATTCACGAAACCGTCTTGCCAATCGCTTAGCTTGACGGACGGGTACAAATCTCAGGATCAGCGCGGTGGGTTCTCCTTCCGAGCGAACCAACACGTTGACGAAGAGGAGGCGAAACATCAGGGGAACCGCAGACACGATCACAGCGCATAACCCTCCTGACGTGACTATTAGAATATCCTGCTGTGTGAGATTGATCAGAAACCAGAGGGCGTTGTACCAAGCTGAAATGGTAACCGCGCTGGCCAGTATCGTCGAGGTTGCGAAAGGAATCACCCTCTTCCGCTCGACCACGACTGCTGTTATTTTGTTGAGAGCCATCTCCCGGAATTGAACCGAGCCGAAACCTTCGCTGCGAATGACCATCTTGTCTTTAGATAAACTGATCGAGCCATTGACTCCACGACAGCCAATCAACTCCTCAGCGGATGGCAAAACTCGAATCCTCTGCTGCGACCCTAATCGACACGATTGCAGCGTACCGCTTCAGATAAGGTATTGGAGTATCGCCCTCATATCCTCGTCCTCGACTACAAAATCTGCTTCGCGTCTTGCGACTTCGTCTTTCGGTTTGTAGGCTATCTTCAAACATTGCTCGTTTGAGAGGTCAAATCCCCGATCCCCGACGAGAGCTACGTCCTGCAATGGAACATTGAGTCGGGAAGCGAGGCGTTCTATAATCTCTTGCTTGTTGTTAACTGCAACCTTCACAATCACCTCTCCAGTTAATCGCCCATTATCAGTACGAAGTTCGTTCGCGATTGAAAGGTCGGCTCCGAGATCCTTTGCTGCCTTCTCAGCTAGGATGGATAAACCTGCGCTCAGGATGACGGTTTTCACTTCCCTCTTCCTCAACTCGTTGAACACTTCTCTAACCCCTTCGCGGTACGGAATTTTCTCTAGAATACTCTTCATCTGACTCAGCGGAGCCCCAGCCCAGTAATGCGCGTCTCTTTCCGCCCATGTTTTGTATGAGATCTCTCCCTTTCCATACTTCTGTGCTGCATCCTTCGCCTGATCCCAGGTGCCAAACGCGTCGTGCAAATAGCGCCAGAGACTGTCGACCGGCGTCAGGGTACCGTCCAGATCGAACACGACCATGCGCGGCCTGTGAAGCCTGTGATCCACCCTACCTCCTCCAGTCCCGCCATTTCGAGTCGCATTCGGCACTTAGGTCACCGAGCTTCTCGAAGGATCCTGGATATTTCTAAGATGACCGGGGCAGGGGTCCATATTGAAAATACTTTTGCGTACCTTACTGCGGCGGCCTTTCGTAATTCAGTCGGGTCTCCCTTACGACTATAGCCAGTCACTATCGCTTCGATTATTCCTTTGAGGCCGCCCGTGAAAGTAGGGGAGATTCTGTAGTGGCCTGTGTAGAAGAGTAATTCGGCAATGTCCCAAGCGTAGTCTTTGCGTTTCCCAGCCTGCTCTAGATCCACTGTGAATATTTTTCCGTCATTGATGACATAGTTCTCGGGTTTTGTGTCCCCGACAGAGACGCCGATCTCATGAATATCTGCAAGCGTTTCTCCGAGCGACTCAGCTAGCTCAGCTTGACCTTTAGTCAGGCTAGACTGGTTAACGGCTTCCTTCGCCAGATCAGCGAAGGAAGGGCCCGAGAGGTACCGCTCCACCAGAATGCGCTGCTTAACATTCAGATAGATTATGTTCGCGACCTTCAGGCCCCGTTTTCCAAGATACCGATTCATTCCGTACTCATTCGTCATCCGAGCCTTACCAGAGACCGCAAACAGCTTACTGCCTAACGATACCAAGTTTAAGGTAAACCATTTGAAACCGTCCCAATCGGTAAACTTCTTGACTACAAGCTGTTCCTTGCCGGCCGTTACCAAGAATACTTCGTTGAGCACACCAGCTAACGGGGTAATCGTGATCGGTCCCCCGAGATGCAAATTGGCAATGACCTCGTCAAGTGGCGCCTTCTCTCCCAGAGGGACTAGGCCCGCTGACGTTCTCAGGAAAAGGTAGTTCTTTGGATCCTCAGGGTCCATCCGATTCAATTCTGTATCGAGTGTCAATTTGAGAGGACTGTAGAGTTCGCGAGTAAGAAGGTCAGGACTTAGGTAGATTGCACGCCCTTTTGCAAGATATGAGTAGAACGCCCTCTGGCTTTGCCTCAGAACGTTAACCACCTGTTCTGACACCCTATCTTTCAACCAGCGATCTACGGCGCTGTCCTCGAGCGATACATGCTCGCCTTCAAGCTTCAGGACCTCACCCTTGGTCGCGGCGAATGCTGTCTTGAAGGAGCTTCTCAGAGTCATGAGATTTCGCTCTCGAACAGGTTCCTCAAGAAGACGCAGATACGCGGTCATGCTCGGGACTGATACCCGGGCGAGTTTTCTCATTCGCGAAAGACCAAAAAACTCTGGAGCTGCCACCAGTCCCCGACACATTTCACGGAATTCAATGACGAGATCTCTTGCCTCTTCCTCAGCGACACGGGTTTTGGCTCTCTCGGCCATTTTGTCTAAATACTCGATGTTGAGAACGGGGTGATATGGGTAGAGGAATTGCTCGGTCAAGTAGTCGCCTAGGGTACCCTTCTCCACGTCTGATTCCACTAAGGTCCGATCAGCGATTAGAAACCTGAACTCTTCGCCGTCGTATACTCTCAGATGCGCCCTCAAACCGTTCGAATAGCCGTCGCACAAGACCAACAAGTCCTGTCCGCGAGTTGCTCCTGGTTTCGCGAATACTGCTGGACCGTAGGCGCACACTGCTACCCGTTCAGCTGGGGCGATTAGGTCACTGAGCTTCTCCAATGCATCCTCGACAATACCTGCGACAGCAGCCAACTGGAGAACACCTACCTACTTCCTACTTCCTGAGTATGGTCCATCTGACTTCAAGATAAGTTTCGACCCAAGTTAGAGAAATGGATCCTGCAAAAAAGAACGATTAACCCGCTTCCGTGAAGCCACATGTCTCGCAAAAGCCGCTTCAATGGAGTTCTACTGCCTTTTTTCTCCGTCCAAGCAATTGGAATCTCCTTAATGGTGAAACCCATCTTCCTAGCTAGAACTATAACCTCCGTATCCCAGAACCAAGAATCGCTCTTGGCCTCGATATTCAATTGCTCTAAGAGCCTCCGTGAAAAGGACTTGAAGCCGCATTGATGATCGTGAACCCCAGTGTGGAAAAATATGCGCACCAGTCCGTTATATGCGACCGACGCTGCCCTCCTAAGCCCGGGCCGATTCATGATTGAACCTTGAATATACCTGGAGCCGGTTACAAGATCAAACCGTTTACCCAACTCGATCAGATTCCGATAAGCGTCGAACTTCTCTAGGTCTGTAGCCAAATCTACATCAACGTAAACGTACGTTTCACCCGTTACCTTCCTCCAAGCCTCACGCAGGGCTTTCCCACGACCTAGGCGGCGGTCGTTCTGTAAATACACGATGTTATGGTATTTCCATTTCAGCTCGTCGACTGTGGGTGAGGAGTTTGAGCCGTCCTCTGCTATGAGGAGGGTGAAATTCGGCTCAATGGCTTCAGTAGCCTCCTCCAGCCTGACGGTGGTTGCACCAAGGAATCTGGTGTCCTTGTAGACTGGAAGAGTGACCACAAGCCGATGCGTGTCGTTAAGAGACAGTGAAATCGCCTAAGTGGTTTCTGCGACTAGCTCTTTGGCTGCGGCGCGAACTGCTTCTTCACTGTTGAGTTTAGGCCGCCACCCCAGCTTCATCAATTTCGCGACCGAAAGATGCATGACTTTCACGTCCCCCAACCAGCCACGACCTCCGTCAACACCACCAGTGAATTTCATCTTTACCCCCCTCAGGCCAAGTTCCTCCACGACAATTTCGGCGATCCGTTTCACACTTACTTGGTCAGGTGAACTGAGATTATACACTTCGACCTTCTTATCTGATCGCAGAAAAGACTCAGCCGATAGGAGAATTGCGTTTACGCAATCGGTTACGTGAACGTACGATTTTATCTGAGTACCGTCTCCTAGGATTTCCAGCTCATTTGGATTGGTTCTGAGCTTTTGGATAAAGTCCGATACGACGCCATGTCGCGAACGTGAGCCAACACAGTTTCCCAAACGAAGTATCAGGCCCCTCATGCCATGAGTGTAGGCATATGCTGAGATGAGCGATTCACAGCCAAGCTTGGAAGCTCCATAGGTTGATATTGGAAGCATCGGCCCGTAATCCTCTGTGGTAGGGAGTTGCGTTGGCTGGCCGTAAACTGTTGACGTCGATGCGAACACGATGGTTTTCGCCTCACCGCTCGCCCTCATGGCCTCCAGAAGCTTGAACGTTGTGAGAAGGTTTTCCTCAAAATGCACCGAAGGTTCAACCGCTCCAACGCGAACCTCAGGGTTTGCTGCGAAATGGTAGACCAATGACACTCCGTTTAGAACTTCTGGAAGGTTCGGAAATTTCTTAAGGTCACCGGCCACAAACTTGAAACCGGTTCTGCGGGTAGGTTCGTGCAGGTTTTCGATTCTTCCGCTGCTGAGGTTATCGATGGCTATGACATCACCTGTACGGTCGAGAAGGGCGTCGACGATATGGCTCCCTATGAAGCCAGCACCGCCTGTTACAAGCATTTTCGTCAATCCTAACCATGTCTCCTTCGTTAGTTCTAAATCCGCACTTCTAGGCGTTAAATTATATCAATAAAGTAGAAAGTAGGCCTAATGACGATTATGGCACCGGAACCATTGAAGGCTAATTCGGCGACCGAACTGGTCTCTGTAGTGTTGTCAACCTATAATGAACGCGAGAACCTCTCGAAACTCGTCCCTGTCATCGAGAGTATCTTGGCAACGAATGGGATTAATGGTGAAATCGTAGTAGTCGATGATAATTCCCCTGATGGTACTTCGGATGTTGCGAGAGCGTTAGGTAGGAAATATGGAAACGTTAGGCTGTTGTGGCGACCGGGAAAGTTGGGGCCTGGTTCCGCGCATGCTGATGGGTATAGGTTCGCTGCTGGCGACATAATTGTCGGCATGGACACCGACTTCTCTCACAGCCCCTACGACATCCCCAGATTTGTGGCGAAAATCAGGGAGGGATTCGACGTGGTCGTTGGGTCACGATACATTCACGGCGGCCAGTACCAGGTCAACTCCTTCCAGACTCTAAAGAAGAGCATAGCCAGCAGGCTCGGAAACATCCTGATCCACCTACTCTCCGGAGTCCCAGTCCACGACTTCACTACCGCGCTTCGGGCCGTTAAGCGAGAGGTTGTGCACAATGTTGAGACGGAATCGAAGGGGAATTCGTTCTTCATGGAGTTCATTATCAAAGCCTACCGTGATGGATACAAAATGACGGAGGTCCCAATCGTCTTCAGGGATAGGATTGCCGGGAAGTCAAAGCTAAGCCTAGGTAGGCAGTCGCTTAAAATGATACTCGACCTACTGAAACTTACCCGAAACCGATGAACGCCTCCCCAAACCTATCAATCGTAAAATCGACAAAGGAATTGGTGAGTGTTGAAAGGATGTTGGAGGCAACAGGGGAAGGTGCGTTCGTAGCTCATGGAGTTACCCAAATGCGCCTATGACAGTTAGCGCAGTACCACCTATCATCGACAAGAGAGAGTGGGTTACCGCATATGGGGCATGGAACCACCTGAGAAACTACTGGGACCGCAATTGGAACAGCGGCGGGGGCAACGACAGCCATGCGAGGTCGGGTGAAGATGAAGACTAACGGGAGTAGAACTAGTAGTCCTACAATGCCGAGCAAAATGAATGGAATAATATCCAGTTCCCTAGAACACGCGCTAACGCTGACATTGAGGGCAAGTTGCCTTACCGTTCCGCTGCCCTTTCCTTGAATGGTTATTGCGTATGACCCCGGCGTTACGCTGCACGGGGTAATGATTGTGAGTACGGAGGTAACTTGGCCATTCGGTGGGGGAGTGACAGAAGGTAGAGAGAAAGTCAACGCCATTCCGTTTGGAACACCTGACGCGGTGAGTGTGACCCCCTTGTTGAAACCATCCAGCGATTGCACAAGTACAGTGGTTGTGTTTGTTCGTCCCGGTTGATTAGTTGGTTGCGTGGGGACGAACAAGGAGCTTGGAATCATGGATAACGTGAATGATGGGGTAAGTACGACGAGAGTAACCGTGGCGGTATGGGCGACGCTTGAGCTAGATGCGATCACACTGATCGTGTAGGTTCCGTTTGGCGTCGTTGTCGAAGTCTGCACTTGGAGCGTGGAGTTGAAGGGTGTTTGTCCCGAGGAAGGGTTGAGAGTCCACACGACTCCCGGTGGAGAAGTTGAGGATACAGCTAAATTAACAGATACTGGGCTGCCGCATGCGGATGCGGACGATCCAACTGCAACGTTGTAAGTTACCGAGCCTCCCGGTACTACGCTCTGCGATGTTGGAGTCGCTGTCAGCGTGAAATCAAAGTTGGGCATGAGGGATTGACTGGTGGTGGCGGTGTTACCGGCACTGTCGTAGGCCGTAACGCTTACACAGTAATTTGCTTGGGTCGCATACTCATGAGCCCGAATATCACTGACTTGGCTTTGACCGGAGAACGGAACATCTAGCGTGGCACCATCCCCGAAGTCCCAGTGTAGGCTCGTTATCCAGAGTCCGCTGGCGGTCTTGGCGGCCACATTGAATACGTATGCTGGTGGATAGGCCGTAGTAAGCTGAGGAGCCGCATCGAACCATACTTGCAACACTGGAGCGTTTGCAGGCCCAAAACTACTTCCAAGCCCATGCGCCGACGCAGAGGCGGCACACAAAGGCAGGAACATAACGAACAACGCCAAGAAGAGTAAAGGCTTCAACAGTATACCATCCAGACAAGGCCGTGAACGACGATTCAGTCTTGAACTGTCCAGTTAAGCCGTCTTTACGCAACGAAGTTCAATTTCGAGGAACGTGGGACCATTTCTTGATTCTACTGTGAATTGGATGCAAATTACTCTAATTATGGCCTTTTTTGCCGGTTTTGGGGTGTTACTATGACTAGTTCTAGACCGGGATGGAGCGTCGATTTTCAAGTACTCCAAATGCGTTAGCGCGTACCATGCATATTCCATCCGCGAGCTGAAAAAGTCACATCGACTTTCGGTATGTCAATGGTTCCGTGCTTTCGTTCCTCGTTCGGTTTCTGAATGAAGAGGAGATGCTGCCCATTCCCTACGCTCTTCGAGACCCTTCAAAGCCTAGTCACTGCACTTCAAGAATTTGGCGAGAGTTGAATACAGGTGTTCATGCTTGTTAGCTAACCCGACCTTCTGGCTAACCTGAGTTGACCGAACGGTGCCTAGTCTTCACTCGTTGTTTTGAGCGACCTTCTAATGGCGCTGCGAATCTCCTTCCGATTCCTTTCAGAGCTGCTTGTAACTTCGGATTGAAGCATACGAAGTATGCCGAGAGGAAGATGAGTTGTCGAAGTGAGGCTTCTATGTTTGTGAGGCCGAACGGCGTTAATTGGTCGGTCAAGTAGCCGGGTAATTCGGGGTGGCTGCTTCCTATGAAGTAGAACATTATGATGAAAGCGTTCAAGACGTCGGCTATGCGATAGAAGAGGAGGCTGAAGTTCGGAGTCAAGATTACGATTGGAATGAGTTGAATCATCATTTGAGGATCGAACAGGTAGACGGCACCGTACCAAGCATACCACGTCATCAGTATCTTCTCAAGGGGAGTATGCTTCGAGCGCACGGCGTAGATCATGAGAAAGAAGAAAATTCCAAAGCTTAGGATCCAGCCTGCCCTTTCGCCTGATATGATGTCACCCAGCCCCGCCGCTGAGACAGCCATCGAAATCCAGGTGTTTTGGAGTTGATGGTTGGGCCCGCTATAACCTACGAAGAGGTTTATCCAACCATTGAAGTTCGCCACGGCGAAGGGAAGGTTCGCTGCGACCCAGACGATCGCCGCGGTCAGTGTGAAGTTGATTCGCGCCCTCCAGTTCTGTAGTCCAGCGAGCATGGGGAAGAGCATTATGCCAGGTGTGAACTTCGTGAGCACCCCTAACGCTAGGACTACTGCAGCCCAGTTGAAGCGCTTATCCAAGTAGAGCCAAATCGAGAGGGTGACAAAATATGCGACGAGAAAATCCCAATTGTAAAAGCCATACACGATGAAGGTTAAGGTCGTGATCATGTATAGGTAGATTCGGTTCTTGCTGAGGTTCAGCTTCGTGCAGAGGATGTAGAGGTTGAAGATTGTGCCGATCATGAACGGGTATTCGAGCAGACCTTCGACGGCGACAAAGGTGTTGTAAGAGTCGATAAGGACGGGGAAGTAGGTTGAGATGGCCTGCCCTAGGTAGATTAGCAGACCGATCATCTGAGGGTATTCGAGTTGATACTGAACATATGGGATCTGTAGGTTATGATTCCCACTGTATACATCCCGAATCCAGAGCCAACCCACATCACTGTAATGGCTCGGGACGAGGAATGGAATCTTCGTGAGTACGCTGTAAATCCATATGGTAGATGCAACGAGAATTATGATTTGAAACTCGGTGTCCCGCAAGATGAGAGACACGAAACTGCGCAAGCCGTAACCCGACATGCGAAACACTCAACACACGTGTGAACGGGAACCATCATTAGAAACTTTCCTACAGCCTCTTTGGCACATTTGTCGGCCCCAAAATGTAAATCGCGCCATTCCAAACATTGCCAGCCTCGGGCCGCCCCTTGATGCAGTTAATCGAATTGTTGGGTGAAGAACCTCATGAGCTCTTCTCGTAGGTTGTTTTGCTCCGAGAAACAGTAGGGTGGGTGGGTGCTGTTCGCTTGGACTGTTTTGCTGTTGGACGTGGAGTTTGTGTTTTCGCGCGTGTGTTTTCGAGGTGTATTACGAGTAGGAGGTA